>QWCQ01000438.1_pt1 | contig 61605 bp, 46 predicted proteins | sample 1972701 | NCBI WGS metagenome assembly QWCQ01 (sample SAMN09866704, study PRJNA288562) | Human gut metagenome isolate pre4_stool, whole genome shotgun sequencing... | reverse complement strand
TATAGTGATCACTAATACCGGTATTAGTTTGCAGACACCATCTGCCTATAGTCCGAGTGCGTTTTTCTGATCTTGTAGAGCTCCCTTACGATAGGGGACGAGAGAAAAAGGTATATTTGCGAGACATGAAAAGAACGAACAGCTTACCTCAAGTACCTTACTCATGAAGCTATCACAGATCCTTATCGGTGTGGCAGCTGTCGCTATGATGGTCGGCAGTATGCCCGCAGTTGCTCAGGAAAAGTCCGGTCGCCTCACGCTACCGGACATCAATCGCGGGGTCTACTACCCTCGCAGCGCAGGCAGCGGCTTCCGCTCCCTCCGTGGCGACGGCAACTCCTTCACGGTGATTAGTCCGGACCATAAGCGGGTGGTGCGCTACTCGTATGCGACCGGGAAGGAGGAGGCGGTACTCTTCGATACCGCCAAGGCACGGGAGTGCTCCTTCGAGACCTTTGACGACTATCTCATCAGCGACAATGGCTTCCATATGATCATTCTGCGGGAGACGACGCCGATCTACCGGCGCAGTCGCTCCTATACGGCGTACCACTACGATGTACGGCGCAATATGATCTCTCCCCTCAATGAGACGAAGGGGCAGGTGCGGATCCCCACCTTCTCCCCCGATGGTAAGATGTGCGCCTATGTGATCGACAATGACCTGTACATAAAGAAGTTTGACTACGACACGGAGGTCAGAGTGACGACCGACGGGAAGCGCAATCACGTGATGAATGGCGTGACCGACTGGGTCTACGAGGAGGAGCTCTATCTGACCCGCCTGCTGAGCTGGAGCCCGGATAGCAAGTACCTCTCTTATGCCAAGACTGACGAGAGCGCCGTCAAGATGATCGGTATGACGATGTATGGCAAGGGCGACTATCCCTATATCTACTCCTATAAGTACCCCAAGGCAGGGGAGGAGAACTCCAAGGTCTCCCTCTGGCTCTACGAGGTGGACAATCGGCGCAATGTGCCGATCATGGAGAAGGAGCTGGGCGAGGAGGAGCTCTACATCCCGAGGCTCGGATTTGAGGGCGAGCAGCTCTATGTCTTTACCCTCAATCGCAATCAGAACGACCTCCGTATCTATCGGGTCAATCCCGGTAGCCGCATCGCCAGACTCTGGCTGCAGGACAAGGATGACAAGTATATAGATGAGCATGCGGAGGTGCTGCAGATGCAGATCACGCCCTCGGCAGCGTACCTTGTCAGCGAGCGGGACGGTCGTCCGAGAGTCTACAAGTATACCCCCGAGGGCAACCTCGCCGGACGGCTGACGGATGAGGATGCTGACGTGGAGGAGCTCTATGGCGTATCGCCATCGGGAGAGATCTACTACCGGCTTGCCTCACCCACGCCGATGGATCGGGTCGTGGTAGCGAGGGATGCGAAGGGGCGCACCCGCCTCCTCTCTCCGGAGTCGGGGACGAGCGATGTCACCTTCAGCGACGATATGAGCTACTACCTGCTAAGCCACTCCTCGGCTACTGAGGTGCCGCGCTACACCATTCACCGTACTAAGGACGGGAAGGAGCTTCGGGTGCTGGAGGACAATGCTGCACTCGCCAAGCGGATCGCCCCGCTCACCTACGGCAAGAGAGAGTTTATCACCCTGGAGACTGAGAGTGGTCAGCGGCTCAATGGCTGGGTAATGCGCCCGACTGACTACAGAGAGGGGGTGCGCTACCCGGTCGTGATGACGCAGTACAGCGGTCCCGGATCGCAGTCGGCGCTCAATGACTTCTCATTCGGCTGGGAGGAGTACCTCACCACTCAGGGCTTCGTCGTCGCCTGCATAGACGGGCGCGGTACGGGAGGTCGTGGTAGTGACTTCGAGAAGTGCACCTACCTCCGCATGGGATATCTCGAGAGTCAGGATCAGATCGAGGCGGCGCATGCGCTCGGGAAGCTGCCCTACGTCGATGGTGACCGGATCGGTATCTTCGGCTGGAGCTTCGGCGGGTACAATGTCCTGATGACGATGGCACGCGGCAAGGGGACCTTCCGTGCCGGTGTCGCTGTCGCTCCGCCCTACGACTGGCGCCTCTACGACACCATTTACACCGAGCGGTACATGCGAACTCCGCAGGAGAACCCTAAGGGCTACGAGCAGACCTCTGTCGCAACCTATATCAAGGGGATGGAGGGCGCACTGCTGATCTGCCACGGTACGGCGGATGACAACGTCCACTTCCAGAATACGATGCACCTCGTCCCCGCCCTTGTGGAGGCGGACAAGGACTTCCGGATGCTCGTTTATCCGGATAAGAATCACGGTATCTACGGTGGAAATACCCGCAATCACCTCTACCGCCAGATCACCGATCACTTCATTACCCACCTTCGTCCATGATGAGAGACGAACCACGTAAGCCGGCCTGGCTGAAGATCGATCTCAGCAGTACCGACAGCTACAGCCATACCTCCCACACCATCACCTCTGGCGGGCTACATACGATCTGCGCCAGCGGTAAGTGCCCCAATCGGGCGGAGTGCTGGAGTCACGGCACCGCCACCTTTATGATCGGGGGAAACTACTGCACCCGGCGCTGCCGCTTCTGCGCCACCGCTTACATGAGTAAGCCGCCGGCCCTCAATCCTGACGAGCCGGAGTCCGTAGCTCGAAGCGTCCGAGAGATGGGGCTCAGCTACGCCGTCGTCACCTCGGTGGATCGAGATGATCTGGAGGACAGTGGCGCAGCACACTGGGCCGAGACGGTCCGTGCCATCCGTCGGCTCTCACCGGAGACAAAGATCGAGGTGCTGATACCGGATTTCAGATGGGACATGAGTGCTGTCGATACAGTCCTCGAGGCGGGTCCTGATGTGGTGGGCCATAATGTGGAGACCGTCCGACGCCTGACCCCGCATGTCCGCTACCGGGCAACCTACGATGGGAGCCTTGACGTGCTGAGACACATAGCTGACCAGGGCTTCATCGCTAAGACCGGCATTATGCTTGGGCTAGGCGAGACAGAGGAAGAGGTGCTGGAGACGATGCGCGACTGCTACGATGTAGGCGTGCAGACGATGACCATCGGTCAGTACCTCCGTCCCACGCGCCAGCATATCCCTGTCGTGGAGTACATCCACCCGGACCGCTTCAGGGTCTATGCCGAGGAGGGTAGGGCGATCGGTCTCAAGCATGTGGAGAGTGGACCGCTCGTGCGCTCCTCGTACCATGCCGCTGACCAGTTTGATACCGCTAAGAACTTCCTCGACCTGAGGGATCTGGCTGCTCGTCGCACCCAGGTGAGAAGAGATGATAAATAGTCCAATCGAGATAAATATGAATACTTACGCCAAGATACTTCGTCCTGCCATCGTCGCTTCGCTTGCCGTCTTCCTCACCACCGGCTGCGGGCTGCTCCGTCAGACCACCCATGAGTATGGAGATGAGGCTGCGGAGACTACGTCGGATCATCACTACGTCATGCTTGTCGGATCGCTCGGGAGTACGTCTGAGGAAGGGGAGATACAGAGCTTTACCCTTCATCCGGTCACTATGGCTATGGAGCATACCGGTACAGTCTCGGCGGCTTCGCCTTCCTTTATGGTGCTCGGTAAGGATCGTCGCACGCTCTTTGTGACCAACGAGACGGAGCGTGAGTCGACGCTCTCCTCCTACAAGCTTGATCCCAGTAGCGGTGAGCTTAGCCTCCTCAGCAAGACCTACACCATAGGAGAGGGTCCCACCTATGTAACGACCAATGGCTCCTATGTGGTGTCGGCCAACTATGCAGGAGGGAGCATAAGCCTCACGGAGAGTGACAGCAAGGGTGTGCTGGCACCGGTAGACTGGCATATTCAGATAGGGGATAAGGGCGTGTCTCACCCCCACTCGGTCTACTTCACGTCGGACGGCTCGCAGCTCTTTGCTACCGACCTGGGACTGGATAAGGTCCTCCACTTCGGCATCCACACCGATACGCCTCCGATCACTCTTGATGCCAATCAGATCACACTCCCCAAGGGCTCCGGTCCTCGGCATATCATCCTCAGTAAGAACGACAAGTTTGCCTACGTCGTCTGCGAATTCACTCCTCAGATCTTTGTCTACCGCAACGACAACGGCGTACTGACTGAGATCCAGCGCATATCCACACACCGCACGGGGAAGAGCGGGGGACACATTGCCCTCAGCCACGACGGTCACTTCCTCTACACCAGCCACAGGGACGGAGGGCAGGATGCGATCATCTCTTTCCGCGTCGATAAGCAGAGTGGGCGGCTCTCCTACCTCTCGACGACTCCCACGGGACGTCATCCGCGTCACTTCGCGATCAGCCCCGACGACAGCTATATCGCTGTTGCTCAGAGAGACGACTCGCTGGTGAGCTTCTATAAGCGGGACCGCAAGAGTGGCGAACTGACTCCGATGAAGAAGGCGATCCGAACCGATCGACCGGTATTTATCCTCTGGGAGAGCTTTGATAACTGATCCCTTATGACCTCTGACACCAAGGAGGCGAAGGAGGAGACTCGCTCTCGGCTCCTTTGGCGACTCTGCAGCTCATTCTTTGTCATCGGTGGCTTCACCTTCGGTGGAGGGTACGCGATGATCGAGATGATCCGCGAGACGGTAGTGGAGAAGTATCACTGGCTCGAGGATGAGGAGTTTATTGACTTACTGGCGCTGACGCAGTCGCTGCCGGGGGTATTTGCAGTCAATATCTCCATATTCATAGGTATGCGACTGGCGGGCCCGATAGGAGCAGTGCTTGCAGGTATTGCGACGACACTGCCGAGCTTCCTCATTATGCTGACGATCGCCATCTTTGCCGTTTCCTATAGAGATAATCCTACTGTCGATGCGATCTTTAATGGCATTCGTCCCGCAGTTGTCGCGTTGATCGTAGCACTTGTGGGTGCACTGGGAGGATGGTTTTACTCTGTCGTGCTACGCAAGTCAGTGCGACACACTGATGAGCCGGATAAGGGATGATCTACCTGCAGCTTATATGGGTCTACCTCAAGATCGGTCTCCTTGGCTTTGGCGGGGGGTATGCTATGCTGCCGCTGATCCAGGAGGAGGTGGTGGAGCACTACCACTGGCTGACAATGCAGGAATTCACCGACATCGTCGCCATCTCGCAGGTGACACCGGGTCCGATCGGGATCAATAGCGCTACTTATATTGGCTATACCGTCACTGGAGGGAATGTGCTCGGCTCAGTCGCAGCCACACTGGCGGTGATGTTTCCCTCCTTTGTCCTCTGCTTCCTCATCAGTCGTGCCTACAGGCGCTTCATCGACAATAAGCATGTGCAGGGGCTCTTTGTCGGCATCCGACCTGTGACGGCAGGCCTCATCGCCTCTGCCGCTTTGCTCCTGATGACTCCGGACAACTTCATCGACGTATGGAGTATTGTCCTCTTCCTCGTCTGCCTTGTCTGTATGCTTAAGCGGTGGGTCCATCCCATCCTGCTGATGATCCTCTCCGGACTAGCCGGCTATCTCATTTATATCTAAAAAGAAAAAAGGCCTCTGCAATTGCAGAAGCCTTTTCTCATAGTAGTGTGCCGTGCTTATCTGCCAAAGCGGCCGATGAGCTTTAGGGCTGTGACGGCTGCCTCGATGCCCTTATTGCCATGCTTACCACCGGAGCGGTCGGTCGCCTGCTCCATGGTGTTGGTGGTGAGGACACCGAAGATGATCGGCACGTCGATGGTGTCGGCATTGAGCTTGCCGAGATTGACGGCAACCGCCTGACTGAGGTAGTCGAAGTGGGGTGTCTCGCCCTGGACGATACAGCCGATGGCGAGGATCGCGTCGAGCTCCTCCGTCTGTAGCATTCGGTTGCAGCCATAGATGAGCTCGAAGCTTCCGGGCACATACTCCACGAGGATATCCTCCTCCCGCACGCCATACTCCTTGAGCGTGTCGATGGCACCCTGTGCCATGCTATTCGTGACTTGATCATTCCACTCGGAGACGACGAGGGCGACTCTCTTGCCGGTCGCGTCAGGGATGGTCGTGGGGTCGTAGTTGCTGAGATTGGTTGTAGACATATGGTATATACTCTATTGGTTTTACTCAAATCTTAGGACCTGCGCCGGGTGGATCTTGCCGATCACCCGTGTGGGGATAAGTACCAGGAGCAGGACAGAGATGACGATGATGAGATTAGTGAAGAGAAGGGTCTCCCACCGGATCTCCATCGGCACATAGGCGGTGTAGTACTGTGAGGGGTCAAGCTTAAGCGGCTTCCAGGCCATCTGTATGCCTGCAAGGAGCAGCGCAAGGGCATTGCCCCACAGCACGCCGCGACCCAGCACGAATGCTGATATGTGGAGGAAGACCCTCCTCAGCGACTTATCCGACTGACCGAGCGTCTTTAGGAGAGCGATGGCGCGCACCTTCTCCAGCACAAGGACGATGATGCCGGTGATCATCGTAATGCCTGCGACGACGATCATGAGCGCTAGGATCATATAGACATTGGCGTCCAAGAGACCAAGCCAGCTGAAGATGCCCGGGTAGAGCTCCTCGGAGGTGAACATCGTGTATCGCTCTTCATACCGCCCATTGCGGTCCGCTAAGTAGTCGAAGCAGTGATCGAAGACTGGTCCGACCTGATTGTGGTCGGTCAGGTGTATCTGTATGCCCCCGACCTGGTTGGCGTCGAAGCCGGCGACGGACCGGACCAACCGGATATCCCCCACCAGCAGTGCCTGATCGTACTCCTCAAATCCGGTGTAAAATAGTCCGGACACAATGAGACGCCGTACCTTGAAACTCTCCCCATTGGTGAAGTAGGAGAGGCAGCGGTCGCCCACCTTAAGATCAAAGAGCTTTGCCAGCGTCGTCGACATCAGCACTTCCTCATCCGACTCGCCCGTAAAGCGTGGAATCTCTCCCTCAACCATATACTTAGCGAAGAAGTCGGCATTGAAGAGTGAGTCCACTCCATGGAAGGCTACGGCACGGAAAGCGGAGTCGACCTTGATCAGGCTCATCTCATCGGCGAATGTGTAAACTGCAGCCTTGGGGTCACGACTTCGGGCGATCGCAGTCAGGTTGTCGGTCAGACCCTCGGGGAGATCCAGCGGAACGGTGTACCTATTGAATGTATTGTCCGGATTGGAGATCTTCACACTGCCTATGAAACCGTCGATTTTGCTTCTTATCTCCTGCTTGAAGCCATCAATGATGAAGAAGGAGATCAGTATCAGCAGGATCCCCAAGGCTATTCCTATAGTCGAGACCTTCACCACCGGTCGCAGCCGTGGCTTCGCAGTCTCCCTGTATAGGAACTTCCGCGCAATATCTCGCTCTAAGCTCATGACTTAGTACTCGTAGCTCAGCACGCCGCCCTGCCGCAGTATCTCGTGCGAGATCCTGTGACGTTTGAGTGGCTTGCCATTGAAGCGGATCCCCTTGATATAGCTCTTTGCGTCTCGCGGTGCCCCCTCGATGATGAGTCGTTCGGAGCCGTACCAGGTCGGGTCGAGCCGAATTGTGATCCGGTCAAAGGTGGGTGCCGTCAGGGCATACTCAGGTACGCCGGGCACATCGGGGTAGAGGCCCATCATGGAGAAGACCGCCCAGGCGGACATGGTGCCGGTATCGTCATTTCCCGGGATCCCGTCAGGAGTCGTGTGGAAGTACGTAGCCAGCAATTCGCTCACCAGCTGTTGCGTCCGCCACTCCTCGCCGCTGAAGTAGGTAAAGAGGTAGGGGTAGGCAATGTCCGGCTCGTTGGAGGGGTCGTAGTGCCCTTCATCAAATACGCTCTGCAGGTGACGGACGAAGGCTTCTTGCCCGCCGTGAAGACGGACCAGTCCGGGGATGTCGTGGGGTACGAAGAAGGCGTAATTCCAGGCGCAACCCTCGTGAAATCCGGGATTGGGCTCAAAGTTCTTCCCCATCTCAGGGTCGTAGGGCGATAGGAAAGAGCCGTCAGGTAGCTTCGGTCGCAGCGTCTTCGTCGCCGGATCAAAGTAGTTCTTGTAGCCGAGGCTCTGCTTGTAGAAGCGCTCAGCCTCCTCCTTGTGCCCGAGTGAGTCAGCGAGGATGCTCAGTGCATGATCCGCTACGTAGTACTCAAGTGCATGGGAAACCGAGTTGTCGTACTTTCCCTTAAGAGGTACATATCCGAGTCGGAGGTAGTCATCGTTGTCCCTCCTCAGGAGATTTGCTTCACTCGGTAGGGTAGCAGACTTAAGCATCGCCTCATAGGCGGTCTCTATGTCGTAGCCTCTAAGCCCCTTGAGCCACGTGTCGACGATTACCGGTATGGCGGGATCTCCCTCCATCGTGAGCGTCTCACGCCCGATCAGTTCCCAGCGGGGCAGCCAGCCCCCCTCCCGGTACATATCGATCATCGACCGAACCATATCGAGCTGCCGCTCCGGATAGACCAGGGTCATCAGCTGGTGGACGTTGCGGTAGGTGTCCCATAGAGAGAAGATGGTATACCGGTCGTGTGCCGTCTGTCCCACGCTGTCGCTCTCCATAGTCGGGTACTGACCATTGATATCCTGGAGAATGCTCGGCTGGATCATCGTGTGGTAGAGTGCTGTATAGAAGACCTTCCGCTGCTCCTCAGTACCGCCCTCCACGGTGATGCGGCTCAGCTCCTTCTCCCAGTTTGAAGAGGCACGCTCTCGGAGTTGAGCAAAGGAGAGTTTCGCAGTCTCCGCCTCCATATTTTGCCAAGCGTTCTCTGTGCTGACGAAAGAGACGGCAAGTCGAACCTCGATTGATTCCCCCTCACCTGTATCATAAGTGAAGTACGCGCCTATGTCGTCTCCGGCAATCTCCCGTCCGTACTTTGTGTAGACCTTATACTGACCGGCATGTTGGTCCCACTCCGCCTCAGCGGTCATCGGGCGCTGATGTTTCCACCAGCCGGTGCGCTTCGGAACTTTGGACACACGGAGGGCAAAGTAGATCGGATAGACCGCTTGAGGGACATCGTAGCAGAAGTTCCCTAAGAGCTTCATCCCCTCGATCTCAGTCTCACTTTTTCGCCTAAGGAAAGCCCCCGACTCATTCGTCAACCCTTCACCAAGATTAAGCAGTACGTGGCTTTCACCGGCGGGGAACGTAAATCGGCTCACGCCGGTCCTGAGTGTGGAAGTAAGCTCGGCAGATATGCCGTAGCGATCGAGCCGTACGGCATAGTACCCAGGCTCGGCATGCTCCGCGCTGTAGCCGGTCCCATACTTATGATAGTCCGGCTCCAGCGGCCCGGTCGTCGCCATCAGGAGGAGGGAGCCCATATCCGGGCAGCCGACACCACTCAGATTGACGTGAGCAAAGCCGGTGAGGAAGGAGTTGGTCCACTCGTATGGTGTACTCCACCAGCGACTGTCTTTGTCGTAGGTGTTGCTGTCCGATCCCATGACGTTGAAGGGTGTGACGGACATGATCCCCCAGGGGCACCGCGCACCGGGGTTAGTCGTGCCGTAATTGGTGGTCCCGATGAAGGGATCCACATACTCCACAAGGCGCTCCTGCCCGTGGGCAAGAGCGCAAAGGAGTGAGAGTAGGGCAGCAGCAACGGCTGCGGCACTCTTAGGCATAGATCGAGGCAATCAGTCGTCCGAAGAGCTTCGTCATGCGGTCTGAGGCTGCATCGGCTGCCCGGATCACATCATTCTCATCGTTAACGTACTCGGGGTCATTATTGAAGCACTCGTTGGTGATGCAGGACATCCCGAAGACGTGCATTCCACAGTGACGGGCCACGATCACCTCCGGCACGGTACTCATGCCGATGGCATCCCCTCCGATGAGGGAGAGCATACGGCACTCGGCAGGCGTCTCATAGGAGGGACCTGTCCAGCCGACGTAGACCCCTCTCTGTAGCGAGATCCCCAGTTCACCTGAGAGTCTCTCAGCCTCGTGGATCAACCCCCGATCGTAGGGGCGAGTCATATCCGAGAAGCGGGGACCAAAGGCATCAATATTGGGCCCGATCAGAGGGTTGGGGAGCCAATTGATGTGATCGGTGATGATCATCAGATCGCCCACATGGAATGAAGTATTGAGCCCTCCTGCAGCATTGGATACAAAGAGGTACTCGATGCCTAAGAGGTGGAAGACCCGCACGTGGAAGGTAACCTTATCCATCGGATAGCCCTCGTAGTAATGGAATCGCCCCTGCATGGCGATCACAGGAGCGCCGTCCAGCGTCCCGATGATCAGGTTGCCCTTATGTCCCACCGCCGTACTGACGGGGAAGTTTGGGATGTCCTTGTAGGGGATTACCTTAGCATTCTCTATGCGGTCGGCGAGCTTCCCGAGCCCACTTCCCAGTGTGATTGCCACCTTGGTTCCCTCCGGTACAAATGGACGGAGGTAATCGGCGGCTGCCTGATAGTCTTGTAGATTCATCTCTTGAGTAATGTGTGATTATACTGCTACACCGCTGCGACGGAAGAGCTCCTTGGACACTTCCTCGAAGCGCTCCCTGATCTCCCTCTCTCCCGGTATGACACGGTGTCTCATCAGCACCTTCCCATTGACGATCGTCGTGTCGATGACGTCGCCATTGGTGGCGTAGACGAGGTTGGAGATCAGGCTGTGTGTCGGCGTCATATCGAGTCGGGAGAGGTCGACCAGACAGACATCGGCAAGATAGCCCTCCTCAATGCGACCACTCTCCAGACGAAGGATATCCGCCCCGATACGAGTGGCGCTGTCGAAGAGATCTCCCGCTTTATTCACCGTTGGGTCTCCGCTCCAGCTCTTTCCCATAAAGGAGGCGCACTTCATCGCCGTGATCATGTCAAGGTTATTTGAGCTGGAGACGCCATCCGTCCCCAGTCCCACCCGGACACCCCGGCGGCGCAACTCTTCGTATCTGAATTGGCTCCCCGAGGCGAGCTTCATATTCGAGGCAGGGTTATGCACCACGCTACAGCCGTGATCGGCCAGCATCTGGATCTCCTCGCTGTCGAGCCATAGTCCGTGAGCCAGTACAAGGTTGTCCGACAGCACCCCGATCTCATTGAGGAAGCGAACCGGTGTCGTCCCGTACTTCTCGCAGCAATCGCGCCACTCGGTGTAGGTCTCTGAGAGGTGGAGGTGGACGAGGAGTCCATTTGCCTTCGCAAAGTCGGATCCATACTTGAGTTGCTCAGCCGATACCGTGTAGATGGCGTGAGGACCAACCGATAGTTGCACTCTGTCAGAGAAGGTGCTGAAGAGCTTGAGATACTCCTCCAACCGCTTGCGGTCCAGCGCCGCCCGCTCCTCATCCCATCGGTCAAAGAGGGTATAAGAAAGGTTGGCTCGCAGGCCGCTCTCCTCCACTGCACGAGCCGTCCCCTCGGGGAGGGTGTACATGTCGAGGAAGGCTGTGGTGCCGCTCTTGATCATCTCGAGTGTAGCGACACGGGCACCCCAGTAGATGTCCTCCTCCGTGAGGTGAGCCTCCACGGGCCAGATCATATTATTGAGCCAGTCCATCAGGTTGAGGTCATCACCATAGCCACGGAAGAAGGTCATCGCCGAGTGGGTGTGACCATTCACGAAGCCCGGTATGATAGCCAGCCCGTCCCCCTCGATCAGGTCTGCCTCCGGATAGTCAGCCGGGGAGACGGAGCCGATCTTAGAGATCCGACTTCCCTCTATCAGTACATCTGCCCTCCGACGGTCATCGGAGGGCAGGAGTACATTCTGGATCAGTAGTGAGGACATAGATTACTTGTGACCGAAGCGGGCGTAAAACTCCGCAACCGTCTCGATGCCGTTGTAGAAGTTGGTCAGCGGGAAGTTCTCATTCGGCGAGTGGATGCCGTCAGAGCCGAGACCGAAGCCCATAAGGATGGTCTTCGTCTGGAGGATCCGCTCAAAGAGGATCACCACGCCGATACTGCCACCACTATGATAGGCAATGGGACGCTTGCCCCATACAGCCTCAAAGGCATCCTCTGCCACCTTGTAGGCAGGCAGATCGGTCGGGCAATTGTACGCATCGGTACCGCTCAGGTTGGTCACCTTGACACGCACTGTGTCCGGAGCGAGCTCCTTGATATAGGGCTCAAAGGCGGCGATGATCTTATCCTTATCCTGATTGGCTACGAGTCGGGTGGAGATCTTGGCGGTCGCCTTAGCGGGGATGATCGTCTTTGCTCCCTCACCGGTGTATCCACCATAGATGCCGCAGACATCTAGGGCCGGTCTCCAGCTATTGCGCTCGTAGGTGACGTAGCCCTCCTCGCCCTGTACGCCGGGCACGCCGATCGCATCGGAGTAGGACTTGTCGTCGTACGGGATCTGAGCCACTTGCTTGTGATCCTCCTCGGTCATATCGATCACGTCATCGTAGAATCCCGGGATCGTCACCTTGCCCTCCTCGTCGTGGAGCTTGGAGATGATCTTCCCCAGCTCGTTGATCGGGTTAGCTACGGCACCACCATAGTGACCGGAGTGGAGGTCGTGGCTCGGGCCGCTCACCTCTACCTCCCAGTAGCACATACCTCTCAGTCCCGTGGTGATTGACGGCACCTCGTTGCTTACCATATCGGTGTCGCTGACGAGGATTACGTCACAGGCGAGGAGATCCTTATGCTTCTTCAGGAAGCTCTCCATATTGATCGATCCGATCTCCTCCTCTCCCTCGAGGAGTACCTTGACGTTGCACTTCACCAGACCCAGCTCAAGGGCGGTCCGCAGTCCTTGTACCTGCGTGGAGGACTGTCCCTTGCAGTCGTCCGATCCACGGGCTACGATCAGGCCGTCCTTGATCACCGGCTCGAAGGGATCCGGCTGATTCCACTCATCGAGCGGCTCTGCCGGCATCACATCATAGTGTCCATAGACGAGCACCGTGGGTGCCTCCTCGCTATACTTCTTCTCTGCAAAGACTGCAGGGTGTCCTCCGGTCGGTAGGATCTCTACGCGATCCATACCGATGCTCTTGAGGATCTCGCTCCAGCGCTCGGCGCAGCGTACCATATCCTCCTTGTGGGATGACTGTGAGCTGATGGAGGGGATGCGGATGAGTGAGAATAGATCCTCAAGGAAGGCATCCTTATGCTCCTCGACAAATTTCTTGATTTCCGGATTTGTGGCCATAAGTGGTTTACGTTGTACTCGGCTCGGGAGATCGTCGCACAGCCGAGGGGTGTCTATTATATACGTGTAGGTGCTGTGGGATCTCCGAGGAGTAGCGACATAAAGAGGTCACCGACCAGCGCTCTCCGCCGCACCTGTCATCAAATTTACCCTTTTCCTCCTTTTCAGACAAATATAAGCCACGGAAGTGTATTCCGTCATGAGAAAATGCGCTATCTTTGACGCACGTATCAACCACCAACAGACAAGATTATGAACCCTTCCCACTTTCGTACGCTTCTGCTGCCTATCTCAGTGCTCCTGCTGCTGACCGTCTCCCTCAGTCTCCTCGCTCAGAGTCCGTCAGACCAGTATGAGTGTCTCTACCGGTATCATTATAGCGGTCCGACCACTTCTGCAGAGGAGGGGGAGAGCGGCCTGGACATTATGGTTACTATTATGAGTGCTCAGGAGCAGCATAACGAGAGTCTCCCTCAGGAGCTCTCTACACTGGTGATGCTCCGGATGGGAGACCAGCGCAGCTACTGCCGAGACTATACCGCTTATCGGGTGGACTCCCTGATGGCCGAGAAGACCCGTCCGGACAGTCTCCTGCAGAGTCTGCAGATGGCTGCGGTGGACAATCTCTTCTACTTCGACCCCTGCGTCACTATGGATCTGGGGCGTGGAGAGATGACGCTTATGGAGACCATCCCACTCTCCTACTACACCTACACCGAGCCGATGATGTCGATCGACTGGACCCTCTCAGAGGAGACCAAGGAGGTGTGCGGCTATAGCTGCAAGACTGCCACGGGTAGCTATGGCGGACGGACCTGGGTCGTGCGGTATGCTCCTGGGATCCCCTCCGCCTTTGGTCCATGGAAGCTCCACGGATTGCCCGGTCTGATCCTCGAGGCGGAGGATGCCGAGGGAATGCACCACTTCACGGCGGTTCGCTTCGCCAAGGCTACTACTCCGCTACCGGAGCCTGATCGCTCCATGGCGATCCGGACTAACCGTCAGGATTTCATCAAGGCAAAGTCGCGTCAGACTGAGATCCCCATGGACGGCGTCACCGAGATGACTGTCCGAAGTAACGACAATGGTCAAAGAGTCGTCATGATCAATGGCTTTACACTACGACCTCTTGTCTCTACGACCCAGCCCCTGGAGCTGAAGTGATGAGACCCCGCCGATACTTCCTCTCGCTCCTGCTCCTGCTGTGCTCTCTCCCGCTTCTTGCTCAGGAGTATAAGCTCTCCGGACGGGTAACCGGTGGTGAGGGAGAGGCGGTGGTGGGCGCCCGGGTGACGCTGAGTCACCAGGGGCAGATCCTCGCCTTTGCCTTTACCCGCAAGGGAGGACGCTTCGCCCTCACATCCGATCGCAGTTACCCGAGGATGAAGCTCTCTATCAGTCATCTCTCGTACGAGACGGACAGCCTCTCGCTGACGCCCGACCGACACGAGGTAACGCTCCGTCTCTCTCCGCGTGTCTCACAGCTGCAGGAGGTGACGGTGGAGGCCTATCCGATCATCGAGCGGTCGGATACGCTCACCTATCTCCTCCGTTCCTTCACGGAGGCGGGGGATTACACCCTCGAGGATGCGATCAAGCGTTTGCCGGGTGTGGAGGTGGATCCCAAGGGACAGATCAGCTATCTCGGTAAGGCGATCAGCCACTTCTATATTGAGGGAATGGATCTCCTCGGCGGGCAGTACCACAAGGCGACGCGAAACTTGGATGCCAAGAAGGTAGCCTCAGTGGATGTGATGAGGCACCATCAGGATCGGAAGATAGATAAGGACGTGCCGACGAATGACGTAGCACTGAATGTCCGACTGGAGAAGGATGCGAAGAGCCGCCCCATCTGGTCGGGGAATGGAGCGATCGGCTATGGGGGTAGGGTGCGGTACGACGCCTCGCTCTCGTCGATGCTCTTCGCTCACTCTATGCAGTATATGGCGCTGCTATCTGGAGGCAATCAGACGGAGCGTGCTCGGGATGATGCTCTGGATCTGATCGTGAGAGGGGACTCGCCTACCGCTCTTGCGGAGCGGGTAATTGGCGAGGCCTCTGCATCTGCGCCGCCGATCGATCGGGAGCTCTACATCAGTCCCCTTGACCTCTCCGTCTCCGGATCGGTCCTCCGTGCCCTATCAGATGATCGGCAGCTCCGTGTGCAGGCACGCTATGGACGCAGCTCTACCGGCTACGGCTATGCGATAGAGAGGCACTTTGCCGACGGGACGGTGATCAGCGAGGAGAGCAATCCAACTGCTCTCGTCCATCTGCCGGGCGTGGAGATCGAGTATCGGGACAATCAGGAGGGATACTTCCTGAGTAATAGCTTTGTCCTCGACGGAAAGATTTCTGACGATCAACTGCCAACCCTGCTCGGCGGTGGCGGATCCCACTTTGTACAAAAGCAGTCTCGTGGTCTCTCTCTCCTCGATGAGATCGCCTACAGCCGCCGTCGCGGGACCCAAAACCACCGAGTGGAGGGGCGGGTGAGTCTCGTGACGATCCCGGATCAGTGGATGGGTATCGGATCCGCAGATGAGATCTCTCTTCGGCAGTATGCTCAGGGGGGATCCGTGGGTGCGGGTGCTACCTATACGCTCAGTGAGACTAAGGGGGCGCACAGGCTCCACGGCACCTTGGGACTGACCTACTCGGGTGACCATGTGGAGACCTATCAGGAGCGGGAGGGTGCCGATCGTACCGCACTAAATGACCTTGACGTGAGCACTACCTCTCTCGGGCTGTCGACAGGATACACCTATACTCGTCCGCGAGGGCTCCGCTGCGTTTTAAATGCCACGCTGGCACTCACGGGCAACTACCTCTCGCTCCGCAATAGCGGGGACCAACCTCTCAAGCTCTCCCGCCCGATCTTTACCATCAACCCCTCTCTGTCGGCGGACTTTGCACTGAGTCCCTTCTCCGAGGTCAGCCTTGGTGCCAACTACAGCAGTGGCTATGGTGGAGCTGCCTCCTTTCTCTCCGCCCCGATTCGTACCGGACTGACGCAGACCACCACCGGCTCGGGGACACTCTCCGAGAGCTCCATGATCAACGTGAGGGGGGACTACCGCTTCAGCCAGCCGATGAAGATGTGGTTTGTCCGGCTCAGCGGGGGCTACACCCGGATCCGGAGCAATACCCTCGCGACTCAGACGATAGAGGAGGACATGATCGGCACCGGTGCTCTGCAGACGGATAACACCTCGCACCTTTACAGTGGTGACCTCACGGTGACGAAGCGCCTCCACGCCTATAAGACTGCCCTCCGGCTCTATACAGGCGTCTCCCGTGCCGACTATCGGGTGATGCAAAATGAGGTGCTCCTCCCCTACAGCTCCACCACAATGTATGTCACACCTGAGCTCTCCACCACGCCAATCCGAGGGCTGGAGCTCTCCTACTCGTACAACCTCAGCCGCACGATGATGAGCTATGGCGGCACCTCCGCTCAGCCGGTCGTCTCCTACAGCCATCGCGCCGGTGTGAGTGTGCCGCTACTGTGGGGGGTGATCTGGAGGACAAACTGCCGGGTCACCACCTATACCGCATTTGAGGGACCGGATCGGACCTTCCCTCAGCTCAGTACCGCGCTCTCCTATCGTCAGAAGTCTCTCTCGGTCGATCTCCGGGTGCTCAACCTACTCAACCACCAGTCTTACCGCTACCTCACCTTCGACACCGTCAATAGGTATGCCTACCGGTACGACCTCCGCCCGAGGACGATCCTCCTCTCCCTGCAGCTCTCGCTCTGAGACCGGGGAAGAGAATACTACTATTCCCTCCGTTTCTAATTCGCAGTATAGCAGCGGAAAATACTCTTCTACCTCAGGGAAATTTCTATTACCGGTATTAGTTTACACTATTACCGGTATTAGTCATCACTAATACCGGTAATAGATCGGAGCCACTTCTGATCCCTGTGCAGAGGGATCCAATGTAATGATTTATCGGTCCGGTTCGATCCGAAGTGTCTCGCTCGTCCCCTTCCCATAGGTAATGATGAGGGTCAGCGGTACATTGGAGTGGACGGTCACTCTGGGGCGCTCATTGGCTGAGCTTCGCCGAGCACACTCCAGGTCTACCATACCATCTGGTCCGAAGGGGTATCGCTCGATCCCGTGTGCCTCCAGCTGGTGGATGTCCCAGCGGATCGTCTCCTCGGGGTAGTCAGCCTTGATCCCGATAAGGTACTCGATCAGAAGAGCGATAGGAGCGAGTCCGCCCCAGCCCACGAAGCGATCCCGCGCCATAAATCCCGGCTCTATCGCCTCGGGTGCGTAGTACTCATAGAAGGTTCCTGTCCTTCGGTACACCTCCAGTACCGCCTGATAATGCTTCGAAGCAATGTCGTAGGCGAGATCACGGTAGCCCTGTCGAGAGAGACCGGTGATCACCATGTAGTTTGTTCCCGGCCAGACGCCTCCCTGCCAGTAGCGACCATTGGGTCGGTACTTGGGGTGATCGGCAGAGAGGGAGGGGATGGGGTGAGGTCGGGCGAATTCGCTCTCCCTCGTCAGGTGTGCCACGAGACGATCCATTCGCTTTCTGTCTAGTACGTCGGTCATCAGCGCCCAGTAGGCTCCGATCCCCTTGGCGTCGCAGAGGGTGCCGTCGCGGTACTGGTCGTAGAGGAAGCCGCTCTTGTCGTCCCACAGCTGAGTATTGACATAGTCCTTGAGTGCCAGTGCCTCGGTCTCGTAGTCCTCGATCTCCTGCCACCGCTCTATGTAGAAGCCCATCTCGAGGAGCTGGTAGGCGGTCATGATCTGCTGGAGATTGGTGTCGAGCCAGATCATGTGACCGTGGGAGTAGATCGGATTGTACCCGTCCGGCACGCGTGGCATATTGTCCATCCCGGTCCCCCAGCCACTGCTCCAGTAGGTGCCGTTGCGCCAGGTGCGATTGAGCCGCAGCCAGTCATAGTAGCCGCAGAGCACAGGGAAGACGTGATGCAGTCGCTCGAGATCACCATACTGATGGTAGTAGACCATCTCGCACCAGGGGAGCAGGTTGGGACCCGTGGAGGTAGGGTCGTATCGCTCGAAGCAGTCCGCGCCGTCCGCCTTTATCTCCCTGCAGATGAATCCGTCGGGGTGTTGCTTGGCGTAGAAATTGTCAAGCGTCCTCTGGAAGGGGAAGAATCGGTCTCCGTAGCGGGCAAACATCAGGATGAAGCAGTCGTCCCACATGAAGAGGTTCCCATTATAGGCAGTGTCAATATAAGTGGAGACAAAGCCCGATCCGGGGTCCGGCTGACGAATGTTGTCGACAGCTATCCTCCAGGCATCCCAGTACATCCCGATCTCCTCCTCGTGTCCCTCCCAGATCGGAGAGGGGAGGATCGTCCTCGCTTCGTCAAATGAGCGGGGCTGAGTGATCCGGGGCTTCATGGTCCGGAAGGCATTGTCGGTGACAAAGACGTTCTTTACATAGGTATTCTTGTACGGCAGTCTGTAGATCGAGTCGTTTCCTGCGCTGATCTGCGCTGAGGCAACTGTCACTGTGCCGGTTATCGCCAGCAGGGTCAGACATATTGCTTTCTTCATAATAACTATCATGGTGTGGGGTTAGTCGTACGCTCATCCACTGTCTCTCTTAGGAACTCGCTTGGGCTCCCGGAGACGGAGCAGTGGTGCAGGCGTCGGTACTTCTGGGGAGACATGCCCATGACGGACCTAAACTGGCGGGAGAGATTCTTGGGGCTACCGAAGCCCATCTCCTCTCCCAGCTCCATGATCGACCTGTCACTGGTGATCAGGAGATGAGCAAGCTTCTCGACGCGGTACTTCATGATGTACTTTTGTATTGTCTGGCGTGTGGCTCTCTTGAAGCGTATCTCCAGGTGTCGGCGCGAGAGGGGAACCTGTCGCACGACGTCCATCACGGAGAGTGGGTGAGTGGAGTGGTCGTGGATGAAGCGGATCGCCCTCGCCACCTCACGGTCGCTGATGGATAGGATGTTGGTCGAGGCGCGCTCGCTGATCCGGACCGGACGGACCACCACGTCCTCCACCCTGTCGGACTTGTGGGAGAGGTATCGGTCGATCTGTGCTGCCGTCTCATATCCTCCCTGTACGACATCGAGTGAGATACTGGAGAGAGGAGGGTCCGCTAGACCACAGATGGTCCGGTCGTCGTCCACCCCGAGGATCGCTACGTCCTGGGGGATGCCGATGTCAGCGACACGGCAGAGCTCAGCGATACGGATCCCCTCATTGTCATCGCAGGCGAAGATTGCTGTCTCCGGTGGCAGCTCCTCCAGAAACTTGATCAGTCGCTCCTGACGGTAGTCCCACACCTCGTCGATAGAGGTCTCACGGTAGTCGGTCAGAGCATCTGCCAGCCCCGCCTCCTCGAGGTAAGACCGGAAGCCGTAGTAGCGCTCCTGAGACCAGAACACATCGCGGTAGCCAATGAAGGCAAATGAGGTGAAGCCCTTGCGAATGAAGTACTCTGCTGCCATCTCGCCCGTCCCGCAGTAGTCACCCGTGACGGCAGGCAGCGAGGGGATCGGCACCTTGTAGTCCTGTGCTATGGCCAGTATACCTGCCTCTCTGAAGGACTCGACCCGGTCCCCGGCATCGAAGCGTCCGATGATCGCATCCGCCTCCCACGCTCGGGCCCACTCCAGCACGCCGGCGAGACCATGCTGGCTCTTGTAGCTCGGCGGCATACGGCAGACTGCCCAGCGGTCATGCTCCTGTGCATAGGCCTGTATGCCGGCAAATAGGTTGTAGGAGTAGGACTCGGTAAAGTCTGTCAGCAGTATCAGTCGTATCATATCACTCGTCAGATGGCTCGAGGTATAGCATGCTCTCAGGGATAGGCTGCCGGAGGAGACTCTTTCCGGTCAGTCCCACCTCGAGTGTCTGTCCCATATAGTCCTCGAAGTAGTCTACCCTAAGCCGGTGGAAGCCTGCCTCCAGTGCGACCACTCCCTCCCGTAGGCGGGCGCTGTGACCTCCGTCGTTATCTACCACCTTTACTCCATCAATGTAGAGCACAGAGCCGTCATCGGAGTAGGTGTAGAAGCGGTAGAGCCCCCGCTCCGGTATGCGGATGAGGGACTCGAAGATGTAGCCAAAGTGGTCCTCCCGGTCTGCTCCCTCGATAGATAGGTAGGGCAGGGTCCCTTCGCTGACAAGGGGGACAGTGGGGATCTGCTCGGTCTGCTTGATCGTCCCGGCGTAGTAGCGGTACCTCACTCCATGAGTCCGAGCATCGAGAGAGAGTGCCGGCAGATAGTGAGCCGACTGCTCCTCATCGGAGTCGAAGCCGGAGGGGTAGTAGAAGGTAGCCTCCCGACCTCCCTCCGGGGTAGCTATCCAGCTGTCGAAGCGCTGCTCTCCCTCGTGCAGAACAATCATTCGTCCGCCTCTGGGAAGATCTCCATAGGCATCCAGACCGCTTACTCGTCCGTAGCCGAGGGTGATGCCGTCTCGGATCGCCAGGGCGTCATTGGCATGGTCGTGTCCGCAGAATACTCCCATTACGCCGCCTAAGTCAAGCAGTGTGCTAAAGAGCCCGCTATTTAGCGTGGAGGAGGAGATGCCCTCGCTGATGTGTCCTTTCCCTTGATCTTTTAGTGTCTCAAACTCCGGTATGGGAATGTGGAAGAAGAGCATGGATGGTATGCTCTCCCTGCCACTCTCAGAGATGGTCCGGCCATGAGTTCTCCTGAGCCAGTCGATCTGATCGAAGTGTATGTGGTCGTAGTGGCTGATAAACTGGTCCCTGTAGTACTGGCCCGAGTCCAAGAGGTAAAGCAGGGCAGCAATCCCCCCTCCGGAGGAACTCTCGATGCGGATCTCTTGATTGCCCTCGCCCTCAATTTCCCTCGGTCCTCTGAGACTGATACAGTAAGGCTTCCCTTCGAGGAGGTCATAGATGGAGTCCTTGGAGATCACCTCAGCATCGTGATTGCCGAGTAGAACGCCGTAAGGCTGCTTCTCCTCCTCAAAGAATCGAGTGAGGGTCCTCCAGCCCTCTGCCGCGGGACGCTCAGTGATGACATCACCGGTCAGCAGGACCAGATCCGGCCGCTCCGAGCGGATCACCTCCCGGAGAACCTCGTAGGTGCGTGGGGTATTGACTGAGGTAGGGTCGATGTGGAGGTCGGTAAACTGTGCTATACGAAAGGTGCTGTCGGCTCTGAAGCGCAGCACTCCGCGGTGGTCCTGCGCCGATAGGGAGCTCAAGCGCTCGGAGAGTCCGAGGAGGTGCATGACCTTATGGTAGATCTCGGTATTGTGGTAGATGCCGGTGAAGTAGTCTGATGACGGACCATAGATGTATATCGGTACCAGCACGCCGCTGTGGCCGCCGGTGGAGAAGTTTCCCTCCACTTCGCCCTTCTCCTCATCTCCACCGAGGACGGTGAGCCCTCCGGTCTCGTGGTCCGCTGTGACAATGACGAGCGTCTCGCCATCCTCTTCGGCCCACTTCATGACCGCTCCGATAGCGCGATCGAAGTCCGCCGTCTCCTGCATCAGCAGGTCGAGGTCGTTGGTGTGACCATAGTCGTCCAGCTGAGAGCCCTCGATCATCAGGAAGAAACCCTCAGGGGTCTGCTTTGCCAAGTGATCAAGTGCAAGACGTGAGGCGTCGGAGAGTAGTTCTCCCCGCTCCAGTGGCACAGGTACGTCCTTCTCCGCGTAGACACAGAGTTCGCAGCCGGAGGGACTCTTTTCTCCTGCAGCGAAGTCCTTGAGGCTTCGGGTGACACGATACCCCTCCTCCGCCCATGATGAGATCGCAATGGCTGTCGGGGAATTGCCCGATGATCTCATAGGGTGCCTCTCGCTCTGAGCTGTGGGCGAGGAAGGCGGCCGGGGTTGCATCGTAGAGCCGACAGGTGCTGATCACACCGGTGCCGAGTCCGGCGCTGTGCGCGTAGTCGATGATGGTGGCGTAGGGTCGATCGAGACTATCCACGGCGAGGGTGTGGTAGCGAGCCTTATGCCCTGTGCTCATCGCAGTGGCAGCAGCAGCGGAGTCGGTGACGAGCTTGTCAAGCGCTGTGGTGATGACCAGTCCGGTAGCCTGAGCATTGGAGAGATTGATGTGTCCCTTATTTACGGTACGGAGGGCTGCAATGTGTGCTAAGCTCATACCGTCGCCGATCATCAGGACGACGTTGCGTACCTTGGTCCCTCCCACAGGGCGGACCGTTACGGTCTCGTAGGTGGAGGGCAGGGTGACGGTCTGGCGGCTCGGCTCCTGTGCCGATGCTGAGAGACCGATGAGGAGCAGTGTTATAAGGAGGTGCTTAGATATGACTTTCATGGATCATTAGTGCTTGAGGGTGGGTGTGGTGTAGTCGGTCTCTCCGCGTCGACGGTACTCCAGTCGTAGTCCCTTGCCCTCAGCACCCTGCCAATAGAGTAGGGTGAAGGGGTGTAGTCCGCGACTGAGTGCGGCCTTGCCGGTAGCTGAGACGAAGGCGTGCGAGCCGTCATTGAGGACAATTGGTCGATCGTGGATACGTAGAACGGAACCATCATCGGAGGTGAGACGAAACTCGTAGACATCTGTCTCCGGTATCTCAATATATCCTGTGAAGGTGAGCGCAAATAGATCCTCGCGGTCTCGCATCTCTATCGAGGGCTGATCGCAGACTCCGCGCCCTACGATAGGAAGAGCGGCGATCTGATCCGTACGCTCGACCGATCCGGCGTGGAGCGTCCAGCTGGCACCATCGGTAACGGAGGTGATCTCCATCGCTTGAGCGTACTCAGCCCTTGTGGCGATGAGCGTCGTAGTGGGTGAGGGATCTAGTCCTTCTTTCTCGGCAGTAGCACGGAGGGTCGTGCTGCGAGTGAGGATGATGGGGGTGCCGGTGTACTCCTTTTTCTCCCCCTCATCGATGGTGTAGTAGATCGTCGCTCCGGGGGTGGCTGTGGCTAAGCTTACGCTCACCTGGTCGTGGAAGAGGGTGATGTCGTCCGAGCTGTAGACCGGCGACACGAAGTCCTTGCGGGTCATGCTATAGGGCTTCTCCTCCACTCGGAAGTCATCTACAGGTTTGTCGGAGAGCGCAAAGGCGAATGTGCCTCCCTGAGCGAGCTCCTCTGTGGTGACGAAGAGACGACGCAGCTCCTTCCCATTCAGACTGACGGATCGGATATAGGGATACTCTGCGGGATCCTTGTCTGTGGTAATGGTTAGCTCGCCCTTCGGAAGTGTCAGGGTCACCTCCCGGAAGCGGGGGGTGGTGATCTGGAGCTCTCCGCTTGCCGGTGTCACCGGATAGAGCCCGAGGGCTGTGAAGAGGTACCAGGCAGACATCTGACCGCAGTCCTCATTGCCGCTGATCCCCTCCGGAGCGTCGAGGTACAGTTCATCAAGGATCTGACGCGTCAGCTCCTGGGTGCGGGAGGGGCGACCCAGGTAATTGTAAAGGTAGGCGAGGTGATGGCTAGGCTCATTGCCATGAGCATACTGCCCGATAAGACCGGTGATGTCCTGGAGGTCTCCAGCCGGTGTAGTGTCACTGAAGAGATTGTCGAGAGCGTCAAGCATCTCCTCTGCTCCACCGTGGAGAGCAATCATCCCCTCCACATCGTGCATGGGTGCAAAGCGGTACTGCCAGCCATTGGCTTCGGTGTAGTCCTTGCTTACCTCGTAAGGGTCAAAGTCGGCTCCCCAAGATCCGTCCTCGTGACGTCCGCGGAAAAACTTGGTGCTTCCGTCGAAGAGGTGGATGTAATTGTGAGCTCGCTGGTAGTAGGTGTCTGCAATCTCTTTCTCCCCGAGTGCCTCCGCCATCCGAGCGATGCACCAGTCATCATAAGCGTACTCGAGGGTGCAGGAGACGGACTCGTTGTGCGTATTGGCAGGAATGAATCCCAGTCGGGTGTAGGCATCGGAGCCTTTCTTATTGATATTGGATGACTTGATCATAGCCTCGAGTACCTCCATCGGGTCGAGGTCGCCAAGCTGTCTGCTGAGGTAGGCATCAGCCAGTACGGAGACAGCATGGTAACCGATCATAGTTCGGGTCTCTCCACTATAGAGTGGCCAGATGGGGAGCTCGCCCTGCTCACGGTACATCTGCATCATGGATCGACACAGATCCGGTACTACTTCAGGATAGAGCAGACTGAGTAAGGGGTGCTCCGCACGGAAGGTGTCCCAGAGCGACAGAGTGGAGTAACTCACACCGGAGCCCCTGTGGATCTCATCGTCCATACCGCGATAGCTCCCGTCAGCATCACTTGTTCTATTTGGCGCTACGAGGGAGTGGTAGAGGGCGGTGTAGAGGCTAGTGAGATCTTCCCTCTTTCCTTCTTTTACCTTTACCTTAGAGAGAAGGTCATTCCACTGCTTCTCTGTGCTGGCACAGACCTGGTCGAATGTCTTGCCGGACCGTGAGAGTTCCGCATTGAGATTATCCTCAGCTGCTTCCATTGAGGTCTGTGAGAGTCCGACAAAGATCTCCACCACGCCGTCTTCCCCCGCATCCAGAGACAGTAACGCACGGATGGAGTCACCCTGAGCGATCTGCCCATTGACCTCTTCTCCGTTTAGGAAAAGTTTGGTCTCTCGTATCGGACGGCTCAGGCGGGCGGCAAAGTAGACGTGTTGTCCGGGCACCCAGCCGTTGGTGATCGTGTAGCCCATCAGCGTACTATCTGAGGTCTGCTCCAGTCCGCTCTCCACGATCTCATCCCCTTTGATATTCACTAAGTCGATTAGCAGCGAGGTCTCTCCGGAGTCCTTAGGATAAGTGTAGCGATGGACACCTATGAGGGATCCGGCTGTAAGCTCAGCGCGGATGCCGTTGTCCAGCCCCACACTGTAGTAGCCCGCATGTGCGCTCTCGCGGTCGTGGCTGAAACCGACCTTGGGCAAGCGTTCGTCATCGATGTGGGCCGCGTAGCTCTTGCTGTCTGTAATGGGAAGGAAGATCACATCCCCGAGGTCGCTGCATCCGGTGCCGGAGAGGTGGGTGTGAGCAAAGCCGTAGAGCGAGTCGTCATCGTAGTGGTAACCGGCGCATGCATCCCAGCCCTCCCATCGTGTCTCCGGACTTAGCTGAACCATTCCCAGGGGAGCGGTAGCACCGGGGAATGTGTGTCCGTGAAATCCGGTCCCGATGAATGGATCGACCAGCTCGTAAAGCTTGGTCGGATCAGGAGTGACCAGTTCTTCCCCCCGACTATTGCCACAAGCGTAGAGCAGTGGCAGAGTGAGGAGTAGTCCGAGCTGTAGGGTTAGTTTATTCTTCATATCTTGGAGTTATGTTTCTTACAAAGCGTGATGATCGTCCGAGCCTCAGGCATCCCCGCAAAGTCCATAAAGTAGATCCCTCCCGGGAGCGAGGTCCTCTCTCGGAGAAGACGGTAGGCGAAGGGATTGATCTCCTCCGCCACCGCCTCAGGAGTAACGTCACCTGTCCCGCTGAGGTAGGCGATCATCCAGTGGTCAGGCATCGTCTCAGCAAGATCCAGTACCTCGCTGAGAGCCGATTTCTTATCACGCATCCCGATGGTGTCGCACACCATATACTTGTCCTCTACCATTAGGTCAAGAGCACCGCCACAGGGATTGACTAAGCGAGCCACAAAGGTGGTGTCATCCTGAAACCCATCAAAGTAGGGCATACAAACATCGTCGCCTATCCTCGTACGAAGCAGGATGAGCAGTTTCCCTCGAACCTCCGAGACCTTCGTTGCCGGCGAGAGCTCGCCTCTATAGAGGAGCCGTGCCACCTCCGGTCTCTCCAGAGCACGCAGGAGCGAGACACTGTACGCCTCCATCTCATCAGGCGAGTGGCGCTCATCATCCTCCTTACGGAGTGACAAGATAACGAAATCGTCCGGATGGGCGGTGAGAAATTGGGTGAATAGAGGCAGAACCTCCCCGGTGAACTCGAGCCCAAGCGACTCCTTGCCATGATAAAGGTCCAGAAGTCCTGAACCATCATATCGGTCGACGAGCCGGAGGTCAAAGGCACGGACTCCGACCTCTAACTGCTCCTCCAGTGTCAGGTCCTGGCACCGAAGCCGGGGTGATGCATTATAGGCTGCGGCATCATGCGTCCCCACGATCGCGAGGTCGATCAGTCTCGTTTTCGGCTCTCTCCCACAGCCGCCGACCAGTCCTGAGATCAGCAGTAACGTAAGGAACCACAGTGGTGAGGTCTTCTCCATATCTATCTGGGATGAAAAGGGCATCATAGGTAAGGGACGGATCCCTGAGCCTATGATGCCCCAATGTGTGATTAGTGAATGTTAGGCTCGCTCATCAAGATCACTTAGCATAGCCAATATTCTGCTTGAGCTTACCATTGGAGTTGGTGATCACATCCGATGGATAGGGGAAGGCGATCATGTAGTCCTGGTACTGTGCCTTGTCCTTGTAGTCATTATAAGGCTCGATCGTGAAGGGGGAGTCAGGCTCGCTACGATTCTTATACACTCGCACTCTCGGATGTGAGTTCAGCTCCTTAGCGGCAAGCTCCTTAAGCGTAGCGTCACCGCTGAGGTGCCACCTCTTCAGGTCGTAGAGGTGATCGGAGAACTCAAATGCCAGCTCACAGCGTCTCTCGTGGTAGAGGTCAGCCGTGGTTGCTGTCCCCTTAATGGGATCCAGGTGAGAGCGCACCCTTACTCGATTGATGTCCTCTGTAGCCTTGGCCGCATTGCCGGTCATCAGATACGCCTCGGCACGGAGAAGGAGACAGTCTGCAAAGCGGAGAAGGGGGAAATTAATTCGGGCTGAGGGGAAGTCCCCGTTGGCATTAACGTACCCCTCATTTGAGGCATTTTTATGTCCGAAGGGCTCCATATACTTATTGATCTGAAAACCAGACTCTAGGTCTGATGAAGAGAAGAATCTTCTTGTCTCCCCAAAGAATGGGAATTCCTGACCATACTCTAGAATTGACCTGGTGAGACGCTCGTTGCCCTTACCGTCCTTGAGCATCTCCTCATAGATGTCAAGGGACGGCTTATTCTGTCCCCAAGTCCAGAGGTACTCGCGTGACCAGAACTTGCTGAAGTCGGATGAGAAAAGATCGGAGAACGAGTCGGCAAGACCGCGGTCGTACTTACTCTCCAGCTCATTGACCATGGCGATCACATCACTCCACTTCGAGGCATCCCATGCCGCCCAGTAGGCATAGACCTTAGCCTTATAGCCGACAGCTGCTGCCTGATGAGCACGACCTCGATCAGCAGCATCGTAGGTCTCATACCTCGGCAGCCTCTTGATCGCCTCATCCATATCCTCGATGATAAGCTTGTAATTCTCCATCACAGAGGCTCTCTGCTCGGGGATCGAGTTGTCGTATCCGCCCTCATAGTCCTCCCACCGAGTGAAGGGAACGCCCTGCTTATCGGTGCCGTATCTATAAGCGAGGTAAAAGTGGAGAAATCCTCTCAGAAAGTACGCCTCACCAAGTGAGCGAGTCTCGATAGGGGTCAGCTTCTGATTTTTCTCTTTCTCAGACAGCGTAGCTACGATCCAATTACTACGCTGAATGCAGTACTGAAACCTCTCCCACACATCTCTGAGGGGAGACTCGTTACCAGTGTACTTAAATGTAGCGAGAGTATTATAGCTTCTACCTCTACCCCACACAATATCGCATGCAGCTCCCTGCTCCCAGAAGATCTCGCGCCCAAATCCACCCTCTTGGTGGTAGTAGGCGTAGACCCCATCGAGAGACTCGATAGCTTGGTAGTCGTTGGTGAAGTACTGGTCAGAGGAGTTGTCTCCCTGTGGCTGGACGTTCAGAAAGTCATCACAGCTTGAGAGACTCAGCATAGCTGCACCTGCAAGTGTGCATATCGTTATAAGTCTATTTTTCATGGCTTTTTGATAAGCTCTTTAGTCTGTTAATAGGTAAGCTTTACTCCGAGAGAGAATATCCGAGAGACCGGATAAGTCATGGCATCCCATCCGCCTGTCTCGGGATCCATACCGGTGTACTTGGTGAAGGTTAGTAGATTTTCACCGCTGAGATACACCTGCATGGTACTCTTGCGATCGTCAAGGTGGGACCAGTTGCGGATGAGGTCGCTCATGTCGTAGGAGAGAGTGACGTTCTTGAGTCGGAGGTAGGAGGCATCCTCGAGGTACCAGTCAGACGGAGTCTTGAAGTTTCCGTTATTGTCTGCCTTAGTAAGACGGGGAATGCTGGAGTCGGTGTTTTGCTCTGACCAGGCATCAAGAATCCTGCTGTCGCGATTGAAGCTTCCCTCCTGGTCATTTAGGGTCATATACTTTGCTACATGGAGTGCCTGTGCGCCCTGGACGCCCTGAAGCATCAGGCTGAAGCCAAGCTTACGATAGTTTATGGCAAAGGTGGTGGCATATGTCCAGTCAGGCATGGCATTGCCCATATACTGTCTGTCGGCATCAGTGATCTCGCCATCCTCATTGGCGTCGACAAACTTCAAGTCTCCGGGCACGGCGTTAGGCTGGATCAGCTGACCATCCTTTGCGTGAGCCTTGACCTCCGCCTCGGACTTGAAGATCCCGTCCGTTCGTATCAAGTAGTAGGATCCAAGTGGCTGACCCTCCCCGGTCTGCATGGTGTAGGGGATCCCGCGGAAGTATGAGTTGCTATTGAGCCATACACCTGGTGTCCCGTCTTGGTTCTTGACACCGATGTCGGTGACCTTATTACTCAGGTATGACACATTACCCGAGATGCTGTAGGAGAAATCCTTAGAGAGACGATCGCTCCAGGCAGCTGTAAGCTCAACACCTTGATTATTTACCTCTCCGATATTGACCAGCATAGGGTCTAGACCAATCGTGTTTGGCCAGTTCATCGTCGACTCTTGGATGAGATTGAAGGTCCGCTTATTAAAGTAGTCGAGTGACATTGAGAGTCTCTCCTTGAAGAGCGTCAGATCCACACCGAAGTCCATCTGCTCAGAGGTCTCCCATGTGAGCTCAGGATTGACCGGACGGGAGTAATATACGATGTTATTATATAGCTTATTCTCCTCCACACCGTAGACAGCCTGCTCGTCCCAGTAGGTGGAGTCGAGAGTAGCAGACTTGTAGTTCGTAGAGATAGATCCGAGGTTACCTATACGACCCCAAGATGCACGGAGCTTGAGGAGATTGAAGTTCTCAGTGGTAGGCATAAAGGACTCGTTGGAGATCTTCCAGGCAGCTGTTACTGCCGGGAAGTCGCCGAAGTTGTGTCCCTTGGGGAGCCGACCGGCGTAGTCACGACGCCATGATACTGTGGCGAAGTACCGATCAGCATAGGAGTAGCCCAGTCGGGAGACAAAGGAGAGATTTGCATCCGGTCCGAAAAACTTGTCCTCGGCACTGGTCTCGCCTGCAAAAGAGAAAAACTGCAGGTTGGCACTCTCGTCGGCAAAATTCTTACCAATTCCCTTGTGACTTATTTCCTGCCAGTGGTCCGCAGTGGTGGACAGAAGGGCACTCAGGGAGTGGTCACCAAACGTCCGGTCGTAAGTAACAGTATTTTCGGTCTTCCACGCTTCAGTCCTTGATGAGGATTCGTCGAGACTATTGGAGAGCTTAGGCTTACCAGGCTCGTCCCGGATGGGGGAGAAGTCCTTGCCGTAGTGATTGAAGACGTTGTACGTGAAGCGGCTACTGAACTTAAGTCCTTCGATAAAATTGCTCAGCGTCAGTGTAGTGGTAGTCCAGACATCACTATTCTTGTCGAAGTAGTTATTCGCAGTCAGGAGTCGTACCGGATTGACTGCATCACCATGAGCGTCGGCGAAGTTGCTGCCGTACTTAGCGATGTACTCCGGATCCTCTGTCGTCACACCGCCAAAGGTGCCATCCAGAGGATTATACACTGTAGCACTTGAGGGCATATACATAGCAGAGAGGACCGGACCGGTGTAACCGTCGTTGGTGCTCTTGGAGCGACCGGTGCTATTCTTCCAGATCAGGTCCTCGCTGATGGAGACATATCTATTGATGTCGTATCGACCGTTGTAGCGGAGCGAGAAGTTACGACTGTAGGTATTGAGCAGGATACCCTTATTGTCCTCGTAGGCAAAGGAGAGTCGATTGGCGGACTTCTCCGTTCCTACGTTGAGTGCGACATTGTGGCGGTGGTAGAAGGCGGGGCGGAAGACCTCATTCATCCAGTCGGTCCGGGTGGTCTTGATCCAGGGGTTCTTGTCCGGATTCCAGGAGTCAGGTACCGTCTGCCCGGCGTTGGCGTAGCTGAGCTGTCTCATCCTGAGTTGCTCCTCGGCATTGAGCGGGCGAGGCAGGTTGGCTGCCTGACGGATACCATATGTGCCGTCGTATGTCAGGGTGGGCTTGCCCTCTTTCGCTTTCTTTGTCGTGACAAGGACGACACCACCGGCTCCGGACTGCGCTCCGTAGATGGCTGCGGAGGCGGCGTCCTTCAGCACCACGATGGACTCGATGTCACTGACAGAGGTGATGGGTGCGCCCGGGATACCGTCTACCACCCAGAGGACGTTGTCCCCATTCTGTGAGCCCTGTCCGCGGATGACGATATTGGGCAGCCCGGTAGGATCGCCACCGACGGACTGTACCGTCACACCTGCCAGCTGTCCCTGGAGCATCCCCTCAGGACTGGATACGGGGCGAGCTGAGAGTGCGTCTGTATTGTCGATCACGCCGACGGAGGCAGAGAGGTCCTGCTTCCTTGCGTTGACTCCATACCCGAGGACAACAAGCTCGTCAAGCGCCTGAGCGTCCTCCCGGAGTGTGATCTTGAGGTCCGAGACAGACTTCTCGACCTTGTACTCATAGGTCTTGTAGCCTATGAATGAGAAGTGTAGTGTCGCCCCTACGGGTGCGCTGATGGTGAAGTGACCCTCACCATTAGTGTAGGTGCCGTTTGTCGTCCCGGCGACGATGACTGTCACCCCGGGGAATGCTTGCTGGAGGGCATCGTCATAGACCGTCCCGCTCACCTTGACGTCCGACTGCGCTCTCGCAGGGAGTATTGTCCCCAGCGATACAGTCAGAGTCATAAGCAGTACTGCCCAGCCCTGTAGAGAGGTCTTAAGGTTCATATTACCGACTCTAGTTGTTTGTAGATGTATTTTTAATTAAAAGTTCGTCCTCCGATCGTAGAAAGAGATATTAGTCTCCTCACACTGCGCCAAAGGTAGTGGTTCGTTGTGGCAAACTGGCTGCATTTTGACGACATTAGTGTTACACTCTTTCTTTTACGCACTAACGATTATCGGAGAGGGGGTAGATGTGATTTGCGTAAGATATTGAGTATTAGTGTATAGTATTGGTTTCTCAGGTCGAATATATGACGGGATTCGTTTGCGGAATAATGTCTTCTATTTGCGTCGATCATGTTTTTGGATAGATGTGAGGAGGGCTGGACTCCCGGACGACTTGAGCGGTAGGTGGCAGAGTTGCTGTTGTAGAGCCGCTTCCTGGAGGGAATTTTTATTACCGGTATTAGTCGCGACTATTACCGCTATTAGAGATCACTAATATCGGTATTAGTGATGACTCTTATCGGTAAGAGGATTTGCCCGCTTTTTCTCCCGGGATTGTGGACACGATAGGGCGGCGATATGTGGTGAGTGACAGGATGGCGTGGAACCCTTTGCCAAGAGGGGGTGTTAGAAAAAGCAGAACAATTTGTACCTTTGAGACGAACATAAACGATTTACACAACACTTTAATCTTGCATTATGGCAAAGTACGACTTTGACAAGGTCATCGACCGACATGGGACCAGCTGTATGAAGTATGACGGCTACGGTCACTTCGAGAGCGAGTACGAGGATATCCTTCCTCTCTGGATCGCTGATATGGACTTCGCTACGCCCTCCTTTGTGGGCGATGCAGTCCGTAAGCGTCTAGAGCACCCGGTGCTGGGGTATACCTTCCCGCCGGATCGCTACTTCGAGGCTATCCAGAGCTGGTTTGAGAAGCGATATGGCTTCCGCCCCGCCAAGGAGGAGATCTCATACACACCCGGTGTGGTCTCCGGGTACTACAAGCTGATCCAGTGCTTCTCGCACGAGGGCGACGGGATTACGATCCTTCCCCCGGTCTACTATCCCTTTGCCAACGTCATCCGCGGGAGCAACCGTAAGCTGGTGGAGGCGCCTCTGCTGGTACGTGACGAGCGCTTCTATATCGATTGGGATCGACTGGATGAGGCTCTCTCTCAGTCCAAGATGCTGCTCTTCTGTCACCCGCACAATCCCGGTGGGCGTGTATGGAGTGATGAGGAGCTAAAGCGTGTGGCTCATATGGCACATGAGCATGGTGTGCTCATCATGAGTGATGAGATCCATGCGGACCTGAGCTACAGAGGCGTGCAGCATCACCCCTTCCCCTCGATCTCCGACGAGGCTCGCGAGATCACGATGTCGCTGATGGCTCCGTCCAAGGTCTTCAATATGCCCGGAGTGATCGGCTCACACTACTATATCCCCAATAAGGAGCTGCGGGAGAAGGCCTTTGCTTACATGCTTCAGTGTGGTCTCGAGGCAGCCTCCTGCTGGACCTATGATGCCATCGCATCTGCCTACGAGCAGGGTGACGAGTGGTCGCGTGCCTGCATGGACTACATTGCCGAGAATGTAGACTTTGTACAGGACTACCTCAAGCGGGAGATGCCGGGCGTGAAGATGATCCGCCCCGAGGCTTCGTTCCTGATCTTCCTCGACTTCACCGATGCAGGATTTAAGGATCCGGACGAGCTGGTCGACTTCCTGATCCGGAAGTGTGGGGTCTTTATGAATGACGGACGGATGTTTGGCACCGGTGGGGACTACTTCATGCGTCTCAATGTCGGCGAGCCTCGCTCGATTATCGAGGAGGCTATGAAGCGTATGGCGAAGGGACTTCGTGAGCGGAAGGGCTGACTAAGTACCTCACTATCCACTGACTAAGACTGAGGATCGATCGGCATTGCGATGTCGGTCGATCCTCTCTCTGTCTGCTGTGCACCAGTGTAATATAGATGGGGGTAGGGGGCTTCCATTTTCAGTATCTTTGTGGAAAACCAAGAATAATCACCACCGTACAGAAATTGATTTGCGATGGTCCAAGTACTTATCATTCTCATAGTCACGGCGGGTCTGCTGGTGTGGGGGCGGATCCGGTCGGATGTGGTGGCGCTCTGCTCCATGGTGGCACTGGTACTGACAGGAGTCATCACTCCCGAGGAGGGGCTGGCGGGATTCTCCAACTCGGTCGTCATCATGATCGCCGGGCTTTTCATCGTCGGTGGTGCCATCACGCAGACCGGTCTCGCCAGACTGATCAGCAATAAAGTGCTCTCACTGGCAGGCGAGAGCGAGCTGAGGCTCTTCTGCCTCGTCATCCTTGTGACGATCATAGTGGGACTCTTCGTCAGCAACACAGGCACCGTCGCCATACTTATGCCGATCGTGGTGACGATAGCGGCGCAGTCGGGCGTGGATGCACGCCGATTACTGATGCCGATGGCCTTTGCCTGCAGTATCTCAGGAATGATGACGCTCATTGGTACGCCGCCTACGCTTATCGTACACAACTCACTCATAGAGTCGGGTCACGAGGGGCTGCAATTCTTTACCACCCTTCCGGTCGGTCTGGTGATCCTCCTGATCTGCGGGGCACTGCTCTGGCCGCTCTCCAAACTGCTCGCTAGCGGTAAGGAGGCAGCCGTGGACACGAAGCGGATGCGTAAGAGTCCCGAGCAACTCAGTAGTCAGTACAACCTGCTTGAGGACCTCTACCGTCTGAGGATCGAGGAGGGGAGCTTCCTGAGGAAGAAGACGCTGGCGGAGCTCGACCTGACGGGGCGCTTCCACTGTAGCGTGATCGGCGTTAAGGGTGTCCATCTCGGAGCTCGAGCCACTGTGCCGACGGCTGAGACGATGCTGCACCGCGGCTTTGTGCTCCACGTGAGCGGTGCCTATGAGGATGTGCAGCGGCTGGCGGAGGAGGCTTGTCTCACCTTCCTTGATGACGAACAGGAGGGGCAGAGGACCTTCTCGGGACGACTCTCCTTCAGCGAGTACGGTCTTGCCGAGGTGGTGGTGAAGCACGGCTCCCGCTTGGTCGGCAGGCGGATCAGCGATACCGACTTGCGTCAGACTTATGGGATCAGTGTCGTCGGTCTTCAGCGCAATCGCTCCTACATTACCCACAGGCTCTCCCGTGCCACGCTCCAGGAGGGGGATATGCTCCTCTTGCAGGGCACCTGGGAGGATATAGAGCGTCTGGGAGCTCAGGAGAACGACCTGATCCTCCTAGGAGAGCCGGCGACGGAAGCCTCTAAGGCCATCATCAGCGAGCGGGGTCCGGTGGCGGCTGTGATCATCTTCCTGATGATACTGGCGATGATATTTAATTGGCTCCCTCCCGTGATGGCGGTCCTGGTGGCTGATATACTGCTGATCCTGACCCGTTGCTTCCGCAGCGTCAAGGATGCCATCGGGACGATTAGCTGGGAGAGCGTCATCCTCTTTGCCGCCATGATACCTCTGGCGACGGCGATGGACAATACCGGTCTCTCTTCCATGATCTCAGGAGGTATCGTGAGTGGGCTCGGGACTTATGGCCCCTATGCGGTGCTGGCGGGGATCATGCTCGGTACGCAGCTGCTGACGACATTTATCAGTAATACAGCGACAGCAGTACTCTTTGCTCCTATCGCTCTACAAGCAGCCTCGGCCCTTGGGGTGAGTCCGGTCCCCTTCATGATCGGCGTATCTGTAGCGGCGAGCATGTGCTTTATGAGTCCCTTCGCCACCCCGCCCAATGCGATGGTGATGAGCGTCGGGAAGTATAGCTTTATGGACTACGTGCGGGTTGGTCTGCCCCTCCAGGTGATCGTCATCGCAGCTATGGTCTGGCTCCTGCCGCTCTTCTATCCCCTATAAATGCTATAGGGAAAAATAGAAGGAGCTTAAAATCGGGGGATTTTTCGTATCTTTATCGCTACGAGTACTAAGCTAAAGTGAATTTATGTCAGAGCGTAGAGATATAGAGATACCTGTCAGGGAGTTACCGATCGACCGGCTCTCACCGGAGGATCAGGAGCTGGTGGCTAAGGCTAAGGAGATTGTCTCCGATGCTTACGCGCCTTACTCACACTTCCACGTCGCTGCCGCCCTCCGTCTGGAGAGCGGACGGGTCGTCTTGGGGACCAATCAGGAGAACGCCTCCTACCCCCTCGGACTATGTGCCGAGCGGACCGCCCTCTTCCAGTCGGGCGCCCTCTATCCCGACGATCCCGTCACTTCGCTAGTGATCGTGGGAGCAAAGGAGGATGGTACGATCATCAAGACCTGCGCTCCCTGCGGAGGCTGTAGGCAGGTAATGCTGGAGATGGCGGATCGTCATCATCACCCCTTCCCCGTGATCCTTGCAGGTCCTGAGTCGGCACTTGTGGTCGAGGACTGCCGCGACCTGTTGCCGATCAACTTTGATGCCTCCTCTCTGTAACCGACGATGAGTGACTTTGTCGTATCGGCGCTAAAGTATCGCCCCTCCACCTTCAGAGACGTGGTGGGGCAGGAGGCGCTGACCACCACGCTCCTCAATGCGATCAAGGAGGATAAGCTCAGCCATGCCTACCTCTTCTGTGGTCCCAGAGGTGTGGGCAAGACCTCGTGTGCCCGCATATTTGCTAAGACCATCAACTGTGAGCATCGCACACCGGAGGGCGAGGCGTGTAATGAGTGCAGCGAGTGTATTGCTGCTAATGAGCAGCGGTCGTACAATATCTTTGAGCTCGATGCGGCGTCCAATAACTCCGTCGACGACATCCGAAACCTCATCGATCAGGTCTACATCGCCCCTACAACGGGGAAGTATCGGGTCTACATCATCGATGAGGTGCATATGCTCTCCTCCAGTGCATTCAATGCTTTCCTGAAGACACTCGAGGAACCGCCGGCACATGCCATCTTTATCCTCGCCACCACAGAGAAGCAGAAGGTCCTCCCCACCATCATCTCACGCTGTCAGGTCTACGACTTCCGTCGGATCACCTCCGATGATATTGCCCGACACCTGGAGTATGTGGCTCAGGATAAGGGGGTCAAGGCGGACAAGGAGGCACTCCAGCTGATTGCGCTCAGCGCAGATGGTGGAATGCGTGATGCGCTGAGTATGTTTGACCAGATAGCCGGCTTTGGCAACGGCTCGGTCACGGTCGAGGGGGTGCGGAAAAACCTAAGCCTCCTCGATGAGGACGGCTACTTCTCACTCCTTGACTACATCACCCGAGGCAACCACAATAAGGTGCTCCAGTTGGTGGACAACTTCCTCCGTCGGGGCTACGATACAGATGTGGTGATGAGGGGGTTCTCCAACTTCCTCCGCAATCTCCTCGTGGCTCGGACTAAGGATACCATTGCCCTCGTCGAGGCTCCGGAGTCGATCAAGGAGCGACTAAGCAAGGTGAGTACTGCCCTAAAGCCGGGACTGATCTGGAATTACCTGAAGATCTCCACCGCCTTTGGCTCCAAGTACAAGAGCAGCAGCGAGCGAAGGCTCGCCCTCGAGGTGGCTCTCCTCAAGATGTGCGAGCTCTCACCGACGAGCGAGCTTAAGTCTCCCGCTGAGATAGCTGAGAGTACCGCACCGCCTAAGCAGGCTCAAGCCGCTCCCACACCGGCACAGAGTCAGACGACCATACCGCAGCCGCAGCAGGCATCGCCGCCGCAGCCAGCACCACAACAGAGCGCTCGGCAACCGCAGTGGGGTGCTCCGCAACAGCAACAGCCACAGCAGCCAGCGACACAGCAGGCAGCGACACAGCAGGTGCCACCTTACCACCAGCCGAGCGGGACTGCACCTCAGCAGAGTGCACAGAGCCGCTATGGCTTCTCACTTTCTACAGGACGGCGAACCGCTGATCAGGGACAGCAGACGGTAGCCCCATCTGCTAATCGGCCCAAGAGAAACAATCCCTTTACTGAGGAGCAACTCAAGGGAGCGTGGACAACTTACCGCCATCAGCCCGGCGTGGATCGTCTGATCGCCGGTGCGATGAAGGATCATCCACCGGGCTTCAAGCCCCCCTACTCACTGGAGATGAAGGTCTACAGCGAGACGGAGAAGGCGGAGATGGAGAAGGTCTCGGATCAGCTGCTTCAGTACCTCAGAGACAGTCTCAGCAATGACTTCCTGACGATCTCCTTCCCCGTGGTCAATGACCCGAGGGAGCTGGGTCCCACGACTCCGACCGAGAAGTATGACTACTTCGTCAAAAAGAATAAGTGGGTCGAGCGACTGGCAGAGGATCTCGACCTGAAGCCCTATAGTTAAGGATATCAATCAACCATTTTTTATAAACCACTAATTTCATCCACAGCATGAAAAGAACTCTTTCTTATCTACTGATGAGTCTTGCAGCCGCAGGCACCTTCACCCTTACGGCTGCAGCACAGACGTCCACTGACAAGTCTGATGAGTATGTCTTCACGACCGTAAAGGCATGCGAGATCACCCCGGTACAGGATCAGGCATCCACCGGTACCTGCTGGTCCTTCAGCACTCACTCCTTTCTCGAGGCTGAGTCTATCCGCCAGGGCGGTCCTAAGCTGGTCACCGCACCGATGTACACCGCCTCTATGTCCTACAAGGATAAGGCGCGTGACTATGTGCGCTACCAAGGCAACCAAAACTTTGCCGAGGGCGGAAGTTTCTACGACGTCATCTATGCCGTGCAGCACTACGGCATCATCCCGATGTCTGAGATGCAGGGACTCAACTACGGCACCAAGCGCCACAACCACCAGGAGCTCTACGCCATCACCAAGGGCTTCCTTGACGGTCTGCTGAAGAATATGGATCGCCGTGGGACCCTCTCTCCCGTCTGGACGAAGGCTTACGACGGTATCATCGACACCTATCTCGGAGAGGCTCCCAAGACCTTTACAGTAGATGGTAAGACCTATACCCCGGAGAGCCTCCGCAAGGCCATGAAGATTGATGCGAATAACTACGTATCCCTCACCTCTTACATGAGCCAGCCGCTCTACGAGCCCTATATCATCCCGATCCCCGACAACTGGCGTCACAGCGCCAGCTACAACGTCACCCTCGATGAGCTGATGGAGACGATTGACAATGCGATCAACAACGGCTTCACCATCGCCTGGGGTACGGACGTGAGCGAGCCCGGATTTACCCGCGATGGTCTCGGCATCCTTGCCGACCTGGACCTGCCGGAGAATGCAGGCTCCGACCAGGAGCGCTGGGTAGGTGCCTCTGACAACCAGCGTCACCGCATGGTGATGGAGCGCATCTCCAAGCCCGGTATCAAGGAGATCGAGGTGACCCCCGAGTATCGCCAGCAGGGCTTCGACACCCTCGAGCTGACCGACGACCACGGCATGCTGATCTACGGTATCGCCAAGGATCAGAATGGTAAGAAATTCTACATGGTCAAGAACTCCTGGGGCGAGAGTGGCAAGTACAAGGGCATCTGGTACGTTACCCCTGCCTTTGTAGCCGGTAAGACGATGAATATCGCCATCCACAAGGATGCTCTCCCCAAGGCCCTTCGCGCTAAGCTCGGCCTCTGATAGCCTCACCTAACTAGGAGGTATCCTAATAGTGGGCGGTGCAGAAACATCTCTGCACCGCCCACTGCATTTAGATAAATGGTCCATTGGACCAGCAGAGTCATGAGTGGTTCTATCTTTTGACATTGTACATGTATGGCGTATATTGTAAGTTGTTGGTTTTCTGTTTGGTATGAATGATCAAAGTCTTGGATCGGTATGCTGTCCCGATCATGAGGTTATGCCCTCGGACTAATATCGGTAAGAGTCAAAACTAATACCGGTAATAGTGAGTACTAATACCGATATTAGTGAAGACTAATACCGGTAATAGAAAAGTGGTCTCCCTCTCTGACCAATTGCATTCTGTATCGGCGGGGGCTGCAGTAGGAAGTATGAGCTCAGATATTGATTATGACGCTGTGTATAGAGTGGAATGGTTCTTATGTAGTAGTGGGCGGTTCAGATTTGTCTGCACCGCCCACTATGTTTAGATAAAGAGGGGGCTACTCAGCCAGCAGGGCATCGATGTCCACTCGCTGTTTTGTGGTCGATCTCTGTCGGGCGTGGAAAGCCTTGTATAGCGCCGGCACAACGATCAGCGTCAGCAGGGTAGAGAGAGCCATACCTCCGATGATCACCCATGCCATACCGGTCCGGAGCTCAGCACCGGAGCCATGCGAGAGGGCAACGGGGAGCATACCGATGATGGTCGAGAGGGCGGTCATCAGGATCGGGCGTGTACGGAGCTTGACCGCCTGTATCAGCGCCTCGTCCACCGGCAGCCCCTCGGCTAGAGCTTCGTTGGCGAAGTCCACCAGCAGGATCGCATTCTTGGCGACAAGACCTACCAGCATCACCATACCGAGCATGGCATAGATGCTCATGGCCGTGTTGGAGAGGGCGAGGGCGAGCAGGGCACCTACGACTGAGAGCGGGATGGCGATCATAACGACAAGCGGGTCGGTCCAGTTGTTGTAGAGCAGCGTCAGCGCGAGGTAGATAAAGAGGAGCGAGAGCAGGATTGCCGTCATAAGGACGCTCATCGAGTCGGACATCTTCTTCATATCACCGGCGGTCTGTATCTGCACGCCACCGGGCAAGTCCTCACCATCGAGCCGGGACATGAATTCCTTGGCAATTGCGCCGGCAGGCACACCGTAGGCCTGAGCGCGCAGCGTGACGGAGCTATTGCGATTGTACCTCTCCAGTCGGCTGGGACCGATACCGAGGCTGACATCGGCAAATTGCGAGAGCCGGATGAGATCGCCCTGACCATTGACGACCATAAGTCCTGCGACATCCTCGATGGATCGGCGAGAGACCTTATCGGCACGGATGTTTATCGCATACTCATAGTCCCCCTCTGTATACCTGAGCTGGTCATTACCCTGGAAGCTCGTCTGCATCATCATGCCTACATTGTCGAGGGTGAGCCAAAGATTGGACATCTTGTCTCGGTCGACTCGCACTGTGACCTCCGGCGTGGCATTCTCAACGGAGAGCCACGGCTGTATCACGCCCGGTATCGTGCTCAGCGCTGAGAGCGCCTTGTCGGCATAGAGAGCCACCGAGTCCTTGTCAGTGCCGGAGATCACATACTCCACGGATGCCTTGGAGACGGTACCGGTCATACTAACATTGCAGACCCTCACACGCGCATCTACGAGGTAGTCCGAGAGCGGCTTCCGGATCTTAGCGACATAAGTCTCGGTGCCGCCGGGGACCTTCTTGAGCTTGACATTCATCTCAGCGAGATAGGGCGTCCCCTTGCTACTCTGACCATTATCGCTGGTGAGACCGACCATGGTCACCACCTTCTCCACCTCAGGTCGCTGCATGAGCCAGTCCTCAGCCTTGCGCACCAGCTTATTGGACTCCTCCATGGATATGTCCTTGGGCATCTCCAGCTGGATGATGCACTCGTGCCGATCCATGTAGGGCTGAAATTCAAAGTTGATAAAACCAAGTGGGAAAAGTGCCATCACACCGCCCATCAGGACGATGACGATGAGCGCCAGGGCCAAGCGGTGACTCATTCCCCAGCGGGTCACCGACGAGATCCGCTCGGCAAAGCGACTGATACCACTCTCAAATCCGCTGAGCATTCGTCCGATGAAGCTGTCGGTGCGCAGTGGCTGCACATTCCCCAGCCGGGAGGTGAGCAGCGGCACAAGGGTCAGTGCGGCAAGGAGGCTGAAGAGTATCGCTATCACGATCACGGCACAGAACTGCCGCAGGATGTCCGAGACGAGGGAGTTGGTGAAGATGATAGGCAGGAAGACGACCACCAATACCATGGTGACCGAGATGACGGTGATGCCGATCTCATTCATGGCATCCCAGGTGGCGCGGACTCGATTTTTCCCCATCTCCATATGGCGATATACATTCTCGATGACCACGATTGCATCGTCCACCAAGACGCCGATCACCAGCGACAGCGCCAAGAGGGACATCATATTGAGCGTGAAACCAAAGAGCCTCATCCCGATGAAGGAGGCGATCAGGGACAACGGCACCACGACCATCACGATCAGGGCGTTGCGGATATTGTGGAGGAAGAGCAGGATCACTAATGACACCAGGAGGATGGCAAGCAAGAGATCCATAAGTACGGAGCTGATCGCATTGCGGGTAAAGGTGGTGGTATCTTGAGCCACCTCTATCCTCAGGCCATCAGCGGCGTAGCGCTCCTCGAGCGTCCGGATCTGCCCTGCCACCGCCTTGCTCACGTCGAGGGCGTTGGCGTCTGACTGCTTGAGGATATTGAGGAGGATCGCCTCCTGACCATTGACGCGCCCCATCTTGACCGGATCCTTGACCCCATCGACCACCTCAGCGATATCCTCGAGACGGATGGCGGTGCCGTTGACATTGCGGAGAATCAGCCTACGGAGCTGGTCTATGGCGGTGATCTTACCGGAGAGGCGGACCGCCATCTGCGACTCATCGCTCCTGAGATAGCCGGTGGGGAAGTCGAGGTTGGAGGCACGTATGGCACCCTGCACCATGACCGGTGTGATGCCGAGATCCTGCATCTTGGCCTTGTCGAGATTGATCTGGATCTCCCGCTCTACGCCGCCGACCAGCCCCACATTGGCAATCCCCTTGATGTGCGACAGCTGGGGGACGACACGCTTGTCGATGAGGTCAAAAAGGTCCGTCGACCCGATGTCAGCCGTAGCAGACAGGATCAGGATAGGCTTCTCATCGACCGATACCTTAGAGATCGTCGGAGAGATGATGTCCCGAGGGAGCTCCGCACGCCTGGCTGAGAGCCGATTTTGCGCATCAGTCATCGCCTTGTCGATATCGGTCCCGAAGTCGAATGAGACCATGATCATCGACATACCCTCAAAGGAGTAGGACTGCATTTGGTCGATGCCTTCCATACTGGAGAGGACCTCCTCCGCTTTCTTCGTCAGAGAGTTCTCCACCTCTGTCGGCGAGGCCCCGGGGTAGATGATCTGTACGTTGAGCAGCGGCGGCGTAAACTTCGGCATCAGCTCTGCACTCAAGCTCCTGAAGCTCAAGAAGCCCAGCACGGTCAGCAGGATAAAGAGGACCGTGACAAATATCGGGCGCTCTATAGATGTCTTTACGATTTTCATACTTTACTCCGCTTGTCTGTCATTAACCGCTTTGACGGGCAGTCCGTCAGACACATTGATCAGACCGGATACGATGATGCAGTCGCCGCTCTTGAGTCCATCAATGACCTCGATCTGATCACCGATGAGACCACCGACCGTAATGGCTTGCTCTCTCGCGATACCCTCCTCGACGAGGTAGACATAAGCGTCCTTGACACTGCCGATAATTGCTCTGCGAGGGATCAGGATCCCGTGCGTCTCCTCGCTGCTGCCAAAGGAGACAGAGACATACATCCCCGGTCGCAATCCATCCACACTCTCCTTATCCAGCATCACCTCTACGGGGAAGGCAAGGGCATGATTCGCCTTATTACCCACCATGGAGATCTCACCCGAGATGATCCTGTCGGGATAGACTTCACTTGTGATAGAGACAGTCTGACCCTTAGAGAGCTGCATCCGCTGGCGCTCAGTCACAAAGCAGGTAGCCCTAAGCTGCGAGTCATCGACGATATCAAAGAGCTTGGTGCCGGGATTGACATAGCTGCCGACCTCCACATACCGCTTGTAGATCTCGCCGGAGATGGGAGCCTGTATGGAAGCGTCTGCCAGGCGACGACGGCTAGAGACATAGCGCCCCTCAGCGGCTACCATTTGGGTATTCATCGCACTGAGCTGTTGGTCGGTGACACCGCCTTGGCTATGTGCCTGACTATATCGCTCATAGTCTCGCTTCGCCGCCTCATAGGCGACACGAGCAGACTCGGCATCAGCTCTTAGCGTCTCCACATCGAGCTGGACGAGGAGCTTGCCCTTAGTGACACGATCTCCCTCGTCCGCATAGATCGATATTACTCGCCCACCGATGCCGGAGACGACAGGTAGATCGTGTGCTCCTGCCACGAGTCCATTGGAGACAAAGGAGGCGGTATAATTGCTCTCGCTGATTGTCTCCGTGCGGACGGCAACAGCGGACTGCCCCTCCATGAGACTCTCTGTCTTAGCATCGGTCGCCTTCTTATTCAGGACCAAGACCAGTACGATGAGCCCAATAGCCAAGACGATAGTTAGTGGGAGATAGATTTTTCGTTTCATGACTAAGTATAATGCTGAATTGTGACTATTATTCCATAAGGTCTCGTATCTCGCCTTTGCTCTTCTTCAGGTCTATGAAGGCCTTCATGTAATCTCCGAGAGCGCTGGCGTACGACATCTGTGCCTGCACGAGAGACTGGCTTGCATTGAGGACATCGGAGAGTGAGGCGACGCCGAGGTTGTAATTCTTCTGCGCCAGGTCAAAGACCTGCTCGGCGAGTGCCTGATTGTCCTCCTGTAGGGAAATGGTCCTCTGAGTGTCTTTGAGCTTAAGCGAAGCATTGAGGTGAGTCATGCGTAGCGACTGATCGAGTGCGTGCAGATCCTCCTGCGCCTTGAGCAGGTCGAGGTGACTCTCTCGCACCTTGGCAAGTCGAGTGAAACCGCTGAAGATCGGCATCCTCAGGCTCAGACCGATCATGGCGGTCGGGTAGCCGTAGTTGGTCGACCCGCCGAAGAGCTGATCGCTCATCTGATTGTACTGAAGGTTGAGAGCCAGGGAGAGCGTCGGGAGGTACTCGTACTTCTTCGATCGCTCCTGCAGCTTTGCCATCCTCTCCCTCTGCTCCAGCTGCTTGTAGACAACATGCCTAACGGGCTCAAAGGCGGGGGCGGCCACCACTGCGATCTCCTGCTGAGCCATAAGGCTGAGGTCCAATGGCGGAATCGCTATCGGCTCTGTCACCTCAAATCCCATCTGCAGCTTGAGCAGATTCTTCTGCACTTCGACTCCGCTCTCTATCGCTGACTGCTGGGTCTTGAGGTTGGTGAGATTGACCCTCAGTCGATCCACATCCACCTTCTTGACCAAGCCACTGGCGTAATTGACCTCCATCATCCGGAGCATCTGCTCCACCAGATCCACACTCCGTAGCATCTGTGACGCAGCGTACTGCGTGACCTGTACCCCATAGTAGAGGGTGGCGGTCTGAGCGATCACATCCTCCTCTGTCGAGAGGACGCCCAGCTCTGCCATCTGCCGGGAGACCTTGGCAATGTCGAGGGTATTGAAGAGCGACATATTGAGCAGCTGCTGATTAAGCGCCAAGCCCGCATTCGCACTGTACTTTGTCCCCATCTCGATGGTCATGTACTCGGAGGCGTTGGGATCGCGCATCTTCTCGGGGAGGAAGTTATTCATGAAGTTAGGCATGATAAACTTTGCCTTCTTCAGATTGTCATTCAGACCGGCAGATCCATTGATCTGCGGCATGAGAGCTCCGAGCACCTCCTGGCGGGCTCGCTCGGCTTTCTCACGATCGTAAGCGGACTTTTTGACATTGCTGTTGTGCTCTACAGCGTACTCGAGGCATTGCTGTAGCGTGTAGCTCTCTTGAGCGTGACCTGTGGCAGTGAGCAGGATCAGGCAGAGTGCGAGCATCACCGAGCGACTATTGGATGATATCATGGTACGTGGTGTATAAGAGTTGATTTCCTTCCTCGGAGACGATGGCGCGCAGGTGGTACCCCAGTATGGTGGTAAAGTAGCTCCCTGAGGGGAGTAGCTTATTACGCACCACGGCATTGATGTAGAAACCAAAGACAGAGTATGAGAGATACTCGCACATGAAGGGGATGTCCAGATCAGCTCTGTAAAGCCCGTTCTCCACTCCATGTAATAGATTAGCCTGCATCTTGTCACCAAAGAAATTGGACCCGATCGCATGCTCCAGCATCGCCTGATTGGGGTTGCTCCGCATCAGATCGGAGAAGAATACGGGATTGAGCGTCTCGAAGAGTTCGTCCAGCTGCTCGAAGCAACGGATCAGGCACTCAATGGCTGAGTGCTCCCTATCGTCCAGCAGGGAGATGGCGCTCTGGAAGTCTGCTGAGATGGCATGGACACATTCCTTGAGCAGCCCCTCCTTGGAGGAGAAGTTGTTGTAGAGCGTCTTCTTCGTGACGCCCATCCTGGCTGCCATCTCATCCAGCGAGAGGAGGAATCCCTCCTGCTTGAGGATGTCAATGGCCTTGCTCACATACTTGTCTTTTCGGCTTTGCCCCATAGTTATATCGGTTTATTGGTTCCTATTCACGGACAAATGTACACTTTTTCTACTTTAAAAGTGTAATATATATATATCTGGGGCTTTTTTCTCTCCAATAGACCTATTATTCGGGGCTCAGAAGGGTAGAGTCCTTTACCGGAATTAGTTTGGAGCCACTTTGACCTGCGGTTTGAGGCTCTGTGAGGGTACAAAAGGACCAGGTCCGGAAGGGAATGTCTCCTCCGGACCTGGTCAGATAAATAGTTGTATAGTCGCTTACTTGCGGAAGGGGAGCTTGATTACCTCTGCCTCTACTTCCTTGCCACGGATCTCAATGGCGACCTTGGTCTCAGGCTTCTTGTAGTCGGTGAGGACGTAGCCGAGGGCGATGCCCTTCTTGAGCGCAGGAGACATGGTGCCTGAGGTGAGGTGACCGATCTCCTTGCCATTGCCGTCGGTCACCTTGTAGCCCTCTCGGGGTACGCCGCGACCCTTCAGCTCGATGCCGACGAGACGGTACTCGGTGCCGTTAGCCTTAGCATCCTCGAGGATCTTGCGGCCGGGGAGGTTCTCCTTGCCCTCGATCAGCTTCGTTGTCCAGCCGAGACCGGCGGCGTAGGGGTTGGTGGTGTCGTCGATGTCGTTGCCGTAGAGGCAGAATCCCATCTCCAGACGGAGGGTGTCACGAGCTCCGAGGCCGACCGGCTTGATGTCAAACTCCTTACCGGCCTCGAAGAGCTGATTCCAGAAGTTCTCCGGATCCTTGATGTCCTGGATGTAGAGCTCGTAACCGCCGGCACCGGTGTAGCCGGTATTGGATACCAGCACCTCCTCGCCGTGGAACTTTCCTCTGTGGAAACTGTAGTAGGGGATTGAGTCAACGTCGATGTCGACCAGCTTCTGGATCGTCTCCTTGGCCTTGGGACCCTGGACGGCGAGGATGCTCATCCGCTCTGAGCGATTCTCCAGCTCTACACCGTCGATCTTGTGGTCGGAGATCCACTTGAAGTCCTTCTCGATATTGGCGGCATTGGCGACCAGCATGTAGTAGTCACCGAAGCAGTAAGCGATGAAGTCATCGACGATACCTCCCTCGTCATTGGGGTAGTAATTGTACTGCGCCTTGCCGTCGGTGAGCTTGGAGATGTCGTTGGAGCAGACATTCTGCAGAAACTCCTCTGCCTTGGGACCGCTGACGAAGAGGGCACCCATGTGGGAGACGTCGAAGACGCCTACGCTCTCGAGGACTGCCATATGCTCAGCTACGATGCCGTCGGGATACTGGATCGGCATATCGTAGCCGGCAAAGTTGGTCATCTTGGCTCCGAGCTTGACATGGATGTCATGGAAGGGGGTTTTCTTTAGTTCCATAGATTGATAGTTTGTATTGAGTTTTGTGTAAAAAGGTTGTCTAGTTATCTCACTTCGGTGGTGACGATCTCGAGCAGGGTCTCTGCCGCCATCACGAGCGAGGGTATCGGGAGATACTCGTAGATGCCGTGGAAATTGAGTCCTCCGGCAAATAGATTGGGACAGGGAAGTCCCCTGTGGCTGAGTGTGGCGCCGTCGGTGCCGCCTCTGATGGGCGACGTGATCGGCTCTATACCGAGCCGCTTCATCGCCTCGGCGGCGTGATCGACGATCTCCATCCGATAGAGCAGGCGCTCCAGCATATTGCGGTACTGGTCGCGGACGGTGACGGTGATGCGCTCCTCGCCGTAGCGAGAGTTGATCGCTGCCGCCGTGCGGACTAGTGTGTCCTTGCGCTCCTCGAGTGCTTCGCTGTCGAAGTCCCTGAGGATGTACTCCAGCTCTGCCTCCTCTACGGTGCCGGTCATGGAGATAAGATGGTAGAATCCCTCTCGCCCCTCAGTCGTGGAGGGTCGCTGGTCGGGTAGGGCGCTGTCGAAGTCCATGGCGAGACGCATGGCGTTGATCATTTTGCCCTTGGCATCGCCGGGGTGGACGTTGAGTCCATGACAGTGTATGGTGGCTGAGGCGGCGTTGAAGTTCTCGTACTGTAGCTCTCCGACAGCGCCGCCATCCACGGTATAGGCAAAGTTGGCACCGAAGCCCTCCACGTCGAAGAGAAAAGCCCCTCTGCCGATCTCCTCATCGGGGGTAAAGCCGATCCGGATCTCCCCATGAGGGATCTCAGGATGGGTGGTGAGGTAGTGCGCCAGCTCCATAATGGCTGCGACGCCGGCCTTATCGTCCGCACCGAGAAGCGTGGTGCCGTCGGTGACGATCAGCTCCTGTCCTACGTACTGTGCCAGCTCAGGGAACTTCTGTGGGGAGAGAGTGATGTCCTTCTCCTCATTAAGTACGATCTCTCCGCCCTCGTAGTGGACGATACGTGGCTTGACGTCCCTTCCGGAAGCATCAGGCGAGGTGTCCAGGTGGGCTATCAGGCCGATCACCGGCTGATCCTTCATCCCCACGACCGGGATGGTAGCCGTGACGTAGCAGTGATCGTCCACCGCTGCTGCGAGCCCCATACCTTGCAGCTCGAAGCAGAGGAGATGCGCCAGATCCCACTCCTTATCCGAGGAGGGAGTCTCCTCGCTCATGGGGTCAGACGTAGTCTCGAGGGAGACGTAGCGGAGGAAACGCTTGACGATGCTCTCCTTACTTATACGCATCGAGATTGGTCTCGTGGGGAGCAAAGCGTGAGATGATCTCCTCGGCTATCGCATCAGCCTCTGCTTCCGTAGGAGCCTCAGCGTAGATCCTCATGATCGGCTCGGTGTTGCTCTTGCGGAGATGTACCCATCGGTCGGCGAAGTCTATCTTCACCCCGTCGATGGTTGTGATCTGCTGATCCTTGTAGGCTCTCTTGATATCGTCAAAGATCCGCTCCACATCGAGACCGGTGAGATCCTGACGCTTCTTCACCATAGCATACTGCGGGAGGAGCGCCTTGATCTGGGTCGGCTTGAGGAAGCGCTTTGCCATCATTGTAAGGAAGAGCGCAATTCCTACGAGCGCATCCCTACCATAGTGAGCCTTAGGGTAGATCACACCGCCATTGCCCTCACCACCGATCAGCGCACCCACCTCCTTCATCTTCGTCACCACGTTCACCTCGCCGACAGCGGCAGGGGTATAGATGCCTCCATGAGAGATGGTGACATCACGTAGGGCTCGGGTGGAGCTGAGATTGGAGACGGTATCGCTGCCGGGGTAGAGACTCAGCAGATAGTCCGCAATGCTGACGAGGGTGTACTCCTCGCCGAATGGAGTGCCGTCCTCACAGAAGATCGCCAGGCGATCCACATCGGGATCGACGGAGAATCCGACATCGGCTTTTTTCTCCTTTACTAATTGCCCCAGCTCGACAAGGTTTTGCGGCAGGGGTTCAGGATTGTGCGCAAAGTCTCCTGTTGGCTCGCCATGGAGTAGGTAAGCACTCTTGACGCCCAGCGCATCGAAGAGGCGGGGAAGGGCAATGCCTCCGACAGAATTGATCGTGTCGGCGCAGACGGTCAGTCCGGCCTCTCGGATCGCAGCCGCATCCACCTCGGGCAGACTCAGTACCATCTGTACATGAGCATCGGTGTAGTCCTTGTGCTCCACATGTCCCAGGTGATCCACTTCGGCGAAGGTGAAGTCCTCCGCATCCGCCATCCGATAGACCTCTCGTCCCTCAGCATCGGAGAGGAAGGTGCCCTCGTGATTGAGCAGCTTCAGAGCATTCCAGTGCTTAGGGTTGTGGCTGGCCGTGATGATGATACCGGCGTCGGCTCCCTCCTCGGTAACGGCAAACTCTGTCGTCGGAGTGGTGGCAAGACCAATATTCACCACGTCGAAGCCGACAGCCTGTAGCGTCCCGATCACGATCCGCTGGATCATATCGCCGGACATGCGGGCATCGCGACCGACGACGATCTTATTGGACTGTACGGGAGAGTTTTTCCGTGCCTGGGTGGCAAAGGCTGCGGTGAAGTTGACGATGTTGATCGGATTGAGACCCTCGGAGGCGCTTCCCCCGATGGTACCTCGGATCCCTGAAATAGACTTGATAAGGCTCATGGCATCAATATTTTCGGTTATTTCTTGTACTCAAAGCGGACATCCTTGAAGTAGAGCGCATAGCCGTCCTTCGAGAAGGCTATCGGACCGTGACGGAAGGAGGTGATCACCTGCACCCTGGAGGGTACGCCGGCAAGACGCACAGCCTCGAGGAGCGCTTCACACTGGAGATTGTTGTTGGCACTCTCCTGTGCGTCCTGATTGGGGTCGATGACTACATCCTCCCCCTTGGCGGTGTATACGAAGGTGAGGGCTCCGGTGCCGCCGCTGTAGGGACCGCCGTTGCTCATCCTCTTGATCGACTCCTTGGAGATGCGCGGACCGATGCCCTCGATCTCCATACGAGCAGAGATGATCCGCTGACTGCCGGTCACCGCTGTTCCCTTCTCCACCACGCGTATGAAAAGTCCCTCCTTGATCTCGACAAATGTCCCCTCCGGGGTGATAAGGTCGGCGGGGAGCTCCTTGATGATCCTGATACCGAGGGAGTCGGTGAAGTGCTTCACCTCCTTCTCCTCCTGCTTGATCATGTCGACGTAAGACAAGCGCTTCTTGTCACATCCGCTGACTAACAGCAGACTGGTGAGTAGGAGTAGGACTGTCAGATGAGTGGGTCTGAGTAGATGTCTCATATAGGGGATAAAAAGTGTCTAAGAGTGTAACTCTAAAAGTCCAGCAGTGAGGCAAATCGCAACCTTCACCACTATACCATACAAATGTAGCAAAAACCCGTGGACTAATGTCGGTATTAGTGCGATCTAATACCGGTAATAGTCGAAACTAATATCGGGTTTAGTGAAAACTATTACCGGTAAAAGATTTCCCTTGTATCACTATGCTGATAACCAGTCTGTTGTAAGAGGTTTCTCGGAGTGCCTTTTCTGTGGTCAAATTGTCGATCGGTAAGGCAATAGTTAGAAGGGCGTTAGGGTGTCTTTGACTGCTTCCTCGACTGGCAGCCTCTCAGGGTAGGAGTGATTGCGCAGTGTCGATGGATCAAGGGTCGTAGCCGTAAGAGTACAAAAAATCGCGGCTCCCTCGTCGCAAGTAGGACGAGAGAGCCGCGATCTCTTACGCTAATACGCTCTTACGACACAGTGTCGGTCAGTCTCCGCAGGAGTCTGCTCCCAGTATGCCGGAGTCGTGGACCTGCTCACTGCAGGAGTCCTCCTCCTCTGTCTTAGTGGAGGATGGAGGGGGTGGGGGAGTGGTCTTGCCATCGGATGGGGTGGCATCCGACCTGTCAGTCGGGTCGGGAGTCTCGGTCTCGTGAGGGGTCTCCTCCTTGACCTCGCCCCCTTGCTCCTCTGCATCGCGGAGCAGCTCGTCAGCTCGGGAGCTCCAGGGGCGCTTGCCGAGGATCTTCTCCACATCCTCAGTGTAGATCACCTCGCGCTGGAAGAGCAGGTCTGCCATCTCGTGGTGTCCCTCCTCATTCTCCCGCAGGATCTTCTTGGCACGCTCGTACTGCTCGGCGATGATGCTTCGGATCTCCTGGTCGATCAGTCGGGCGGTCTCATCGCTGTAGGGCTTGGTGAAGTTATACTCACCCTGATTATCCTCATAGTTGATGTTGGGGATCTTATCGCTCATCCCATAATTGACCACCATCGCCTGTGCCATGCGGGTCACCTTCTCGAGGTCATTAGAGGCACCGGTGGATATGTGTCCTATGAAGAGCTCCTCAGCAGCACGGCCGCCAAGTGTCGCGCACATCTCGTCCTCGATCGCCTCCTTAGGAACGATCTGCCGCTCCTCCGGCATGTACCAGGCGGCTCCGAGTGCGCGACCTCTCGGTACGATGGTTACCTTGACGAGCGGATTGGCATAGCGGAGACGCCAGCTGATGGTGGCGTGCCCTGCCTCGTGGATGCAGATCATCTTCTTCTCCGACTTGGTAATGATGGCGCTCTTCTTCTCCAGACCACCGACGACGCGGTCGACGGCGTTGGAGAAGTCGACTGCCTCCACCGCATTCTTCGACTCACGGGCGGCGATCAGTGCCGCCTCATTGCAGACGTTGGCAATGTCTGCGCCGGAGAATCCCGGTGTCTGGCGGGCCATCTTGTCCGGATCCACGTCGGGCGCCAGCTTGAGCCCCTTCATATGCACGAGGAAGATCTCCTTTCGCTCATTGAGGTCGGGCAGGTCGATGTAGATCTGTCGGTCAAAGCGGCCGGCACGCATCAGTGCCTTGTCGAGGATGTCAGCACGGTTGGTAGCCGCCATGACGATGACTCCGCTATTGGTGTCGAAGCCGTCCATCTCAGTGAGCAACTGATTAAGGGTATTCTCCCGCTCGTCGTTGCCTCCGAAGCCGGCATTCTTTCCCCTCGCGCGACCGATGGCATCGATCTCATCGATGAAGATGATGCAGGGACTTTTTTCCTTTGCCGTGCTGAAGAGATCCCGAACACGGCTGGCTCCCACGCCGACAAACATCTCTACGAAGTCTGAGCCACTGAGGGAGAAGAATGGCACGCCAGCCTCGCCGGCAACAGCCTTGGCGAGGAGGGTCTTGCCGGTCCCGGGAGGTCCTACGAGGAGCACGCCCTTAGGGATCTTACCGCCGAGGTGAGTGTAGCGCTTCGGCTCCTTGAGGAAGTGGACCACCTCCATCACCTCCTGCTTGGCACCATAGAGGCCGGCAACGTTGTCAAAGGTGGTCTTCACCTTTGTCTCCGGGTCAAAGAGCTGAGCCTTGGACTTGCCGACATTCATTACGCCGCCGCGACCGCCCATCCCGGAGAAGCCCCTCATCATCCAGATCCAGAAGAAGATCAGCAGGAGGAAGGGGAAGATCTGCAGGACGATGGTCCAGAAGCTGATGCTCTGATTGACGTACGAGATCTCTGTGGAGATCGGCTTGTCGGAGCTCTTGATCTTCTGGTATATGTCATTAAAGGCTGTCGCCCCCGGCATCTCTGAGGTGACCTGCGTGGCACCGAGGAGGCGCGGGCGGCTCTCCTTGACTTGCTCGGCCGGTATGATACCGAGGTCGACGAGACGCCCCTCCTTGCCCTGGCGGAGGGTGGCATCCACCTTCCCCTTAGAGGAGTAGACGGTGATGGACTCAAAGGCATCGTCCTCCATCAGGGTCTGGAAGTCAGACCACTTGACCGAGCGGGCGTTGCTATTGTCGCCGAAGAAGTAGAGCCCCAGGATCACCATCATAATGATCATGAAGATCCAGCCGATATTGATATTTGGCTTGCGCTTCGGGTTGCCTCTCTGAGGCATGGCTTTATTAGGCATGAGTATGGATCAGTTCGCTGTAATACATCTCAGACTTCGTCCTCCAAGCGGGTCAGATCTGCATCCTCCCACATCTGCTCGAGATGGTAGAAGGTGCGGAGCTCCGGCGTGAAGATATGAACCATCGCATCGACGTAGTCCATGGCAATCCACTCACCGCTTCCCTTGTGGACGCGGATGGGACGCTCTCCTGCCTGCTCCTTCACCGTCTCCAGGACCGAGTCCTCCAGAGCACTGATGCCTGTGGGGCTGTTGCTCTCAGCGATGATCATATAGTCGGTGGGTCGATCATGCAGGCGGTGCAGGTCGAGGATGGTGATGGCGTGTCCCTTCTTGGCCTTGAGGCCCTCTACGATACTGTGGACAAGTGCTTCCGTGCGCTCGGGTGGGGTGGTTGAAGTTGTCAAAAGTGACGATGTATTATGAATAATTAGTGTGACTTACTTGCGGACGAGGAGAACAACGTTCTCGACATGGTGCGTCTGCGGAAACATATCCACCGGCTGCGTCACGGCGACGGAGTACTCCTCCTGAAGGGTCTGCAAATCTCGTGCCTGACTGGCGGGATTGCAGCTGACATAGACGATGCGGTCCGGGTGAGCATGCAGGATCGTCTGCAGCACATCGGGATGCATGCCCGCTCGAGGCGGATCTGCGATGATTACATCGGGGCGCCCGTGAGACTCCACAAAGTCATCTGTCAGGATATCCTTCATGTCTCCGGCGTAGAAGTCCAGATTCGTCAGACCATTGAAGTCCGCATTGAGCTTCGCATCACGGATAGCCTCCTCGACGTACTCGATGCCGATCACGTGCGCTGCCTGACGGGAGACAAATGAGGCGATGGTGCCGGTGCCGGTGTAGAGGTCGTAGACCATCTCCTTGCCGGTAAGCCCTGCCAGCTCGCGAACCACGGAGTAGAGGCGGTAGGCCTGGCGGCTATTGGTCTGGAAGAAGGACTTTGGTCCCACCTTGAAATGCAGCCCCTCCATCTCCTCGACGATATAGTCTCTGCCGGCGAAAGTCTTCACCTCGAGTCCGTCGAGGGTGTCATTCCCCTTTGTATTGATCACGTAGAGTAGGGAGGTTATCTCGGGGAAAGCCTCCCTCAGCGCACTAAGCAGGGCAGTGCGGCGCTCCTCATCCTCCTCACCGAAGGCAAGGACCAGCATCACCTCGCCCGTGGAGGAGATCCGTAGCATCATCGTCCGCATCAGCCCCACTTGCTGACGTAGGTCGAAGAAGCTGTACCCCTCGTGCGTCAGGCAGTAGTGGCGGATGAAGTTTCGGATCCTATTATTCAGATCATCCATGAGGTAGCACTCGCGGATGTCCAAGACCTTGTCGAAGCGTCCCGGGATGTGGAAGCCCACTCCTCGTCGCTCATCGACCGCCTCCCCCTCCAGTCTGTCGCGCTCCTCCTCGGTGATCCAGCGGGAGGAGGAGAAGGTGAACTCAAGCTTGTTCCGATACCCTAGCTCCCTCTCGCAGCCCAGTATCGGGCGTCGCTCGCCGATCGTCACCTTGCCGATACGGGTCAGCTGGTCATAGACCTGCTGTTCCTTGGCCTCCAGCTGCATCTCGTAGGGCATATGCTGCCACTTGCAGCCACCGCAGAGACCGAAGTGGGGGCATACCGGCTCTCGCCGCCGTTCCGATGGGGTGATCAGGTGATCAATCAGCCCCTCCGCATGCGAGTACTTGCTCCTCGTGATGAGCAGGTCGGCTACATCTCCCGGTGCGCTGTATGGCACAAAGACCACACGTCCGTCCTCTAAGTGACCGATGCACTTCCCCTCAGCCGCCATCTTCTCGATGGTGACGCCGGGGGCGATCACTCTCTTTTTCTCTCTTCTCTTAGCTTTCACAAATGGGTTGTCTCAGGGATAATGCCTACTCCCGACTTATGGCGTGGCCAAGGAGTAGTCCGAGAGCAAATGTACCCATTTTACTCTTGTCTAAGACAAGTCACTGCTCCCAGCCGTCGTCGATGTACTCCCAGCTGTATCGGTCCTGCTCCGGATCCAGTGTAAGCAAGAGAAAGCCCTCCTCAGTACCGTCCAGTGGTCCCTGCCACCAGGCACCACTTACCGCTCCTCCCATCAGGAGCCAGGTGCCGTGACTAAATAGCTCCTCATGGACGTGATTGTGTCCCTGCAGCACCGCCACTGTATGATACTCCGTGAGCAGATCCCAGAGGGGCTTGAAGTTACTTATCAGGTCCTTGTCGCTCACCTTCCCCTCAGTGGAAGCATAGTAGAGTGACTGGATCGGCACGTGAGTCACGACGATCAGAGGGCATCCCTCGGGCATTCCCTTCAGATCCTCTCTGATCCACCTTATCTGCTCCTGCGAGATCGAGTAATCGCCCTCCTTGTTAAGGATAACCGAATTGATCACCATAAAGTGCACCCCCTTGTGGTCAAAGGAGTAGGTCGAGCGACCGAGGTGCTTCTCGAAGAGCTCCACTCCTGTCGGCTCCCTCTTGCCGTCCTCGCAGTAGAAGTAGCGATCGTGATTACCGATGGTGTAGTAGGTGGGGATGCCGGTCTCCTCCGACATGCTGCGTATCCTGTCGAGTGCAAGTCCTGCTCTCTCATAGTCCTCCGGCAGGCGCCGATCTAGGTCGGCCAGATCTCCTCCCAGGATCATGAGGTCGATGTCCTGACTCTTTGCCACCTCCAGAGCTCGCCTGAAGCCGGCACACTTGCGAGGCGTCCCCTGTATATCAAGGTGAATGTCGGTCAGGAATGCCACTCTGAAGGGACCTGACTCCTGCGCTGTCAGGGTCAGGGGGAAGAGCAGGAGTAGAAGTAGCAGAGCGACTCTGTTGCTTATTAGTCTCAGGATTTGACCTTTATGATAAGGTCCAGGGATGTGCTGTTTCATGAGGTAGATGATTGCTTGCGTGTTATTTACTGCAAACCTACCACGCCACTGTCTCATAAGCGTGTCATCACTGATACAGATCTGTTTCCGCGCACCATTGCACCGGATTACACTCGGCGTAAAGACCGTTAGGAAGTGCTGTCCATGTGAGATAAATTTAATACCGGTAATAGTGAGAGGGGATATCTGGGCTGTGGTGGAGCCAAGTCCGGAGTGGCTCTTTTCGTACTGCTCATCGGGAATAATGGCTATCTTTGTGGAAGAACAAGACTATTTCAAATATGAGACGACTATTTCCGGCGCTCCTCGTGATCGCCTCACTCCTCCTAGGGGGAGTAGTACAGGCACAGCAGTCTGCACAATCCCTGACCGTGGGCAGCTTCAATCTTAGGTATATCAATGACCACGATGGTGAAAATATCTGGGCCAATCGCTGTCAGATGGTTACAGACCTGATCGCCTACTATGATTTTGACTTCCTCGGCACCCAGGAGGGCTACTTAGAGCAACTGAGGGATATCGATGCTCTCGAGGGCTATGACTACATCGGGGTGGGGCGTGATGATGGGAAGGAGGCCGGCGAGCACTCCGCTATCTTCTACCGGAGCGACCGCTTCGATCTGCTGGATCAAGGAAACTTCTGGCTCTCGGAGACGCCAGAGGTGCCGTCCCACGGCTGGGATGCATCGGAGTGTCTGCGGATCTGTAGCTGGGGACACTTCCGCGATCGTCTGAGTGGCAAGACGCTGTACTTCTTCAACGTGCACTACGATCACGTCGGTCAGGAGGCGAGACGGCAGTCCTCGCACCTCATACTGAGCCGGATCCGTCCCCTGCTCGATCGGGGAGAGACGGTGATCCTCACAGGAGACTTCAATGCCGGTCCCGATGAGGAGCCGATACGGATCCTGCGAGAGGCGGCACTGCTGCGTGACTCCAGGACCATTAGTCAGACGAAGCCCTATGGTCCCTCCGGCACATTTCACGATTTTGATCTGACTAATTTCGCCGATGAGCCGATCGACTATATCTGGGTGTCGCCCAATATCAGGGTAGATAACTATCGGACTATCACCGATCAAGATCACGGCCGACTGCCCTCGGATCACTTCCCGATCATGACGCACCTCACCTTTTAGTCGACAATGGAGGGGTTGCCCCCTTGCGGTATCCATTCTGGAAGTTAGGTGCGGTAGTTCAGCTGGTTAGAATGCCTGCCTGTCACGCAGGAGGTCACGGGTTCGAGTCCCGTTCGCACCGCAGAAGAAGTAATGAGCCTTTGAGGGGTTTGTTACTTCTTCTTTTTTTGTTATTTATCCGCTGCTCTGCCCAGGGAGACTTATATATGGCGGTGCTGTCCTGCTACATTAATTGGTACCTTTGTCTCTCACTACGTCGATGATACCAAATGGATCCGGATAATAAGGACACACAGAAAAAGCGTCTCGCCCGAAGCTTCCTGCAGGCGATGATGTGGAGCGGGCTACTCGTCGGCATGGGCTTCGTGGCTCAGGCTGTCGGGATGCTCTTCTACAAGCAACCCCTTTTCTCTACACTCTTCCTCACGGGTGGGCTGATCCTGATCCCGGTCCTGCTGACGCAAGAGCTGCGGAAGTATCGACTGATCGTATTTGGAGAGCAGCTGTCCTACTCCCGCTGTGTCACTGTGATGGGAGTGATCTACCTCTTTGCCCTGATCGTGGCGACGCTGGCTTACCTACTGGTCTTTACCTACCTCTTCCGAGATCCTATGTTCGTCAGCTATATGGAGCAGAGTATCGAGGTCGCGGGTCATATGCTGGGCAGCGAGGCGGACCGGGAGGTGTTGCTGGAGTCCTATCGGGGAATCACGCCCGCACTGATGACGAGAGGGGTGATCTCGCTCTCCTTTACCCTCGGAACGCTCTATATCTTCATCGCCTCGATCTTCCTCCGCAGAGGCTGATTATCGGTACCTTTGTCCCTCTATTATACCTATATGTCTCAAAAGAAGAATTACCCCATAGACTTGTCGATCGTCATCCCGCTCTACAATGAGCAGGAGTCCCTCCCCGAGCTGCACGAGTGGATCACCCGTGTCGTCACCGAGATGGGGGTCACGTATGAGATCATCTTTATCGACGATGGAAGTACCGATCGCTCCTGGGAGATCATCGGTCGGCTGCATGCGGAGGATCCGCATGTCCGGGCGGTTCGCTTTGCTCGCAACTACGGGAAGTCGCCCGGTCTGCAGATGGGATTTGAGCGCGCTGCCGGTGCCGTCGTCATCACGATGGATGCCGACCTGCAGGACTCTCCTGATGAGATCCCCGAGCTCTATCGGATGATCCGTGAGGAGGACTACGACGTGGTGAGTGGGTGGAAGAAGAAGCGGTATGACCCGCTCTCCAAGACCGGTCCCACGAAGCTCTTCAATGCCACGGTGCGATTCTTCTCCGGCATCCCGCTGCACGACTTCAATTGTGGACTCAAGAGTTACAAGAATGAGGTGGTGAAACACATAGAGGTCTATAACGACATGCACCGCTACCTCCCCTACATGGCGAAGATGGCGGGCTACGGCAAGATCGGTGAGCTGGTGGTCCATCACCAGCCTCGCAAGTATGGGAAGACAAAGTTTGGCATGGACCGATTTGTCAACGGCTACCTCGATCTCCTGGTCCTCTGGTTTATGGGCACCTTTGGTCGCAAGCCGATGCACTTCTTCGGCCTCTGGGGCAGCGTCATGTTTTTCCTGGGACTGATCGCTCTCCTCTGCGTCCTCGGATCGAAGCTTTACTCTCTCTATCATGGTATCCCTGCCCGACTGGTAACCGATCTGCCCGCCTTCTACCTCTGTCTCCTGGCTATCGTGCTGGGAGTCTTGCTCTTCCTCACCGGCTTCCTCGGGGAGCTCATAGCCCGGCAGAGTCCCGGACGAAACAACTATGCCCTACGTGATGAAATCTGACCTGCTGACTCTCTCCCTCTTTCTCTTCCTTCTTCTCACCGGTTGTAATCGTGGGGAGGGGACCTTTTACCGTGAGACAGGAGAGCGCTTTACCACCTACTACACCGTGACCTATCGTGCCGAAGAGCCCCTGGCTGAGCAGATAGACTCGACGATGGATGCCTTCAATGCGGTACTCAATAACTTTGATCCCACCTCCGTCGTCTCCCGGATCAATGCTAATACCAGCGACCGAACCGATCCTATGCTGGAGGAGGTACTGCGGCAGGCGATGATCGTGAGCGAGGCAACGGATGGCGTCTATGATGTCACCGGTGGTTCGCTCTTCGATATCTGGGGCTTCGGAACCAAGAAGGGAGTGACTCGGCTGGCGACAGACGAGCAGGTCGACTCGGTGCTCCGGTTTGTCGGGTACAGACACATTCGCATCGACACCCTTGCTCATCGGATTTGCTCGTACGCTGGAGCACTACGGGGTGGAGGACTATATGGTGGAGATCGGTGGTGAGGTGACCTGCCATGGGCGCAATCCTCGGGGCGAGTGCTGGAGTCTCGGGATCAATAAACCGATCGAGGACAATACCTCCACGGTGAATGAGCTCCTCGGTAAGATCGAGATGTGTGAGAAACTGGGTGTAGCCACCAGCGGAGACTACCGCAACTATAAGGTCATCGAGGGGAAGAAGGTTGCCCATACCATTAATGTCGTCACGGGACGACCCGCCCATAGTGACATACTTGAGGCGACGGTCGTTGCTCCTACGACCATGGAGGCCGATGCTTGGGCGACCGCCTTTATGGCAGTTGGGCTGGAGCGAGCGAAGGAGATCCTCGAGGGACAGCCTCAGCTCGGTGCCCTCTTTGTCTACGCTGACCCCTCCGGCACCGGCTATCTCACCTACACCCACCGCTTAGACCTTCTCCCCCTGAAGTAAAAGACTATGAGAAAAGAGAGGACCGGACAGAGGAAAAACATAGAGAGCCTGCCGCGCAGGCTATACACGATCAAGGAAACGGCTGCATTCTTCGGAGTCGAGGAGCATGTCCTGCGATACTGGGAGAAGGGGACCTCTCTCTCTCCGCGACGGATGCCAAGCGGCTCCCGTCGCTACTCCATCGATGACCTTAAGCTGATCGAGCGGATCTACTACTTAGTCGAGGTGCGGGGAATGACCCTGCAGGCTGCGGCAGAGCAGCTGGACCACCCTGACTTAGACGTTGACCTGGAGGTGAGGGAGCGGCTGATGAAGGTCCGCGAGCAACTCACCGCACTAAGGGATCGAGTGGGAGAGACCTACGGCATTGCCCCCAACGATAATGAGTAGACCGGAGATCGGCGTCGGGATGTATGTCCAGGTGCTTGGCTGTGGTGCAGCCAAGCCCTCCCTTGGTCACAACCCCTCCGCACAAGTGGTGCGACTGAGAGGCAATAAGGCCTTCCTCATCGACTGTGCAGAGGGGACTCAGCTCCAGATGATGCGGTATGGCGTGCCGATAGCGAGTCTGCACCGCATCTTTATCACCCACTTGCATGGCGATCACTGCCTCGGGTTGCCGGGGCTGATCAGCACGATGTCGCTGATGAGCTTTGATCATCCGATCCATATCTACGGACCGGTGGGTACGGCAGACTTTGTCGATCGGGTGGTTCGCTACTTCACCGGAGAGAAGGGGGAGGAGCGGTATGCAGAGATCGAGGTGCACGAGTGTGCGCCCACCGGGCGGACGGTGATCTACGAGGATCGGTCGGTGACTGTCTCCTGCTTTCGGCTCAAGCACCGCGTCCCCTGTATCGGCTACCGATTTGACGAGGTGCCACTCCTGCCGCATCTGGATCGGGAGGCAGCTGATCGTGCAGGGGTCCCCATAGCCTACTTCGGCAGCCTCAAGCAGGGGCGCGACTACGTCCGGGAGGACGGCACAGTCGTCCCGGCCGCCTCTGTCACCACACCGAGTCGACGCCCGCTCAGCTATGCCTACTGCTCCGACACGATCTACCGGGAAGCGACGGCGGACTATGTCCGCGGGGTCGACCTGCTCTACCATGAGGCGACCCTCGGAGAGGAGTGGAGCGAACTCGCCAAGCAGCGCGGTCACTCCACCCCCCGTCAGGCAGCCGAGGTGGCAAGACTTGCCGGAGCGGGGCATCTCCTCCTCGGTCACTTCTCCTCCCGATACACGCCTGAGACGGAGGAGGCAATCCTCTTAGCGGAAGCCAAGGAGGTCTTCCCCCGCTCCCTCCTCGCTCACGAGGGACAGCTCCTCGACTTAGAGCGATTGCGAGGGGAAGAGTAGGAGAAAAGGAGGAAAAGCAAAAGCGGTCGACAACCACAATAGGCTGTCGACCGCTTTGTCGTATGGTGTAAAGTCTACTTACTCGATCTTGAAGTCATCGAGCATAACGTCCCAAGCTGCCTCCTTGCCTACCTTGAGGGCAAAGAGGTTACCACTGCCTGAGGTATTGACTTCGACTCCGGTCAGATCAAGCGTGATCGTAATCCACTTGCCGTTAGTATTGATGGAGCCATTGTACTGATTAGACTCGGCTACACTGATCTTCGCATCGGTAGTTATATCTCCCAGGTTGTACTTGACATAGTTACCACTCTTGTCATAAACGTTGATTGAGATACTCTTGCCTGCGCACTCACCTTTCAGCTTAAAGGTGATCTTAAGGGGATTGGTTGCCTTGACCTCCACGTTCTCCACCGTAAAGACATAATCATTCTTCTGTGGAGTCCCCTTGATCTGGAGCACCTTGCCCTGGTCGGGATCGTCTGCCTGAGTGGCGTAGTTCTTCAGACCGAATTTGTTGAGCTTGCTGGTAAAGGCAGCGAAGTCCTCGAAGTCGGCTCCGGGGAAGAGCAGGTTGCTGGTGGTAGGCTGCTCCGGCTCTGTGCCTGGCTCCTCTGTGCCAGGCTCCTCTGTGCCAGGCTCCTCGGTGCCGGGCTCAGTACTGCCCGTTTCCTTCACTTCAAACTTCCCGATCTGCCACTGAGCAGAAGCCTCATCGGTGCTGGTGTACTTGAGAGCGATGTGGATGTTCTTCTCGCCGGCGTACGCGGAGAGGTCCGTCTCAGAGTCGATGGTGCTGAAGTTCTTCCCCTCCGCAGGCTTCCCGGGGTAGGTGATCGTTAGCTTGGTCCAGGTCGCCTTGGTGGGATCACCGGAGACATAGTCCTTGGAGATCAGTACCTGCTGCTCCTCCTCCACGTTACCGGCATGACCGATGGTGTGATTAAGGAAGAGCTTGGGGGCAGTCGCACCGGTGAAGTCCA
>QWCQ01000434.1_pt1 | contig 62209 bp, 40 predicted proteins | sample 1972701 | NCBI WGS metagenome assembly QWCQ01 (sample SAMN09866704, study PRJNA288562) | Human gut metagenome isolate pre4_stool, whole genome shotgun sequencing... | reverse complement strand
CAGAAGAAAACAAAATGGATGCCACCTACTTTGTATAGGTTAGCATCCATGAATGTAAACTAAATATTAATGTGTCCAGTTTTCTGGGTACACATCACTAGTTCCATCTCTTTGTGTAAGGCTTAATAAGAGTGATCTTGGCGCGATAAAGGCGCTTGACTATGTTAAGGATATCTTCACTAACGATATCATTCGTGAGCCTGATGTTGTTCGCTCTGACATGAGGGTCTTCAAGGACCAATCTGTCATGACTGACTCGATCAAGATGGTTAACTCACACGAGCTTATTGGTAATGACGAAGTGCTTCAAAAGAAGTACAACGGCGCTGGATCTGTCCTTGCTATCATCGATAGTAACATGGACCCAAGTCATGATGCATTCCGTTTAAGTCCAGGCACTGTGCCAAAGCTTGGTAAGCCTGATATAAACAAATTTCTTACTGGTGGTAAATTAAGTCTTAAAGACAATACTACTGAAAAGAAATTGTATGAAAAAGTTTATAGATCTGAAAAGGTTCCATTTGGCTGGAACTACAATACTAATAGTAAGGATTTAAATCCTGAAAAGGAACTAGCTGCTCACGGTCAACACGTTAGCGGTACTGTAGCTGGTAACGCTGTTCAAATCGATGGCAAAACTTGGAGAGGTGTTGCTCCTGAGGCTCAACTACTTATGATGAATGTTATGAGACAAGGTTCAACATCTTCAAACATCTACATCAGAGCTATGCAAGACGCGATAGTTATGGGGGCTGATGCGGTTAACATGAGTTTAGGCTCGACTAAGGGTCTTCCTGGTCAAGCTGATGGTCTTGTTGGCAAGGCTATAAACAACGGCTACGCTGCTGATACTAACTTTGTTATAGCTGCCGGTAACGAAGGCCAATACCAAGGCGAGTTAAATATTGACAACCCAGACTTTGGTACTATGGCGGCTCCTGGTATTGCAACTAACGCAATAACTGTAGCATCGCTTGAAAATAAATCGATGTATGTACCACTTATTACTTATAATGGCAATAAATACATCTTCCAAACTGGCGGAGAGATCAGATTTAAAAAGGGCGACTACTACTTAGTTGACTGTGGCAATGGTGTTATTAAAGCTGAAGATAATATTGACGATTTTAAAGGCAAGGATCTTGATGGCAAGGTAGCTCTTATCAAGAGGGGCGGAAATACTTTTAGTGAAAAGGTTCTAAACGCTGAAAAAGCTGGTGCTATAGGCGCAATTATCTACAACAATGTTGAAGGCGACTTATACATGAGCGTAAGTGGTAACAAGATCCCAGCTATATCAGTAACTTTGGATACTGCTGAGACTTTGCTTAAGGATTTATCTAAACCTGTAAATATTGATATGACACCACAAGAGGCTGATAATCCACAATTTGGCGAACTAAGTTCATTTACTAACTGGGGTCTATCGGCTGGTGGCTACATGAAGCCGGACATCACTGCTCCTGGTGGACACATTTACTCAACTCAAACTATGGGCAACACATTTGGCGATATGAGCGGTACTTCTATGGCTACGCCTCACGTAACAGGCGCTATAGGTGTTATACGTGCTCGTCTAAATGAGATACTTTTTGCAGGCGAAGAACATAAGGCGGCATTAACTAAGACAATCTTAATGAACTCTGCTGTTCCTCATGTGGATCCAAAAACTGGTCAAACTACTTCACCTCGTCGTCAAGGCGCTGGTGTTATGAATCTTACAAAGGCATCGATGCTTGATTTTACAGTAGTTGATAGAGATACTAAGATTGCTAGCAAATTTGTAGGCAATGTTGACGATAAAATTACATTAAATTTAACTATACACAATTACTCAGGCACTCAAAAGGTGCTTACACCATCGGTTCAAGCGACTATCGAAGCACGCGATGGCAAGAAGCTATTACTAAGACCTGATGAACTATTCTCAAACACATATAAGGACAAAATAGTCACTGTTCCAGCACATACAAGCGTTGAATACGACATCACTTTCCCTATCGAACACCTAGAAAAGGTAGAAGCGTTCACAAACGGCGCTTTCGTTGAAGGTTTCCTTCACTTAAGAGATGAAAATGGCATGGAAATTTCTTTCCCATTCGTTTCATTTAAGGGTAGCTATGACAATATTCCTTCGATTGAAAAACCATTATACGAATTCGATTTCGAAAGTGAAAAGCCAATGTACTGGAACCTTAAGACTAGAAACCATGACTGGTTTAAGTACTCGACTCACATAGAAACTAATTACGGAACATATAAAGACGAAAAGGGTAAAACATTTAACAATGTTGTAATCGCTGGTCTTAAGAACTTTGACGATATCAATGAAAAGAAAAATACGGCTGATGAACCAAAACCTATATTTACTCCTATAGTTATTTCGCCAAACGCAGATAACTACCAAGACGTACTAAGCATTCAAATGGTTATGACTAGAACTGCTAATGTTAAGGCAAGTATCATTGATAAAGAAGGCAAGTCAGAAGACTTTAACATTGGTCTTAAATACACTAACATATCGACTGACCCTGATAATGACAAGAACAGAGACACATACCTTGGTTACACAGCTCCTGGCGCTGTTCCTCTAAAGGATTATGAAGATGGTGACTACACTCTAAGACTGACAGCAGCGGCTATAAAGGCACCTAAGGAGAGCTATCCAGAAACATATAGAGATATAAAATTCACTATAGATACAGTGGCTCCACAATTTGAAAACAGTTTTTATGATGAAAATACTAGAGAATTGACTTTTGATATAAAAGAAGAAGGATCTGGCATTGACGAATTCAAAATTGAAGACGAAAGCGGTAAGGCTATGGACTTCACTAGAGAAGGAAATAAAGTTAAGCTAGTAGTTCCTGAAGGCAAAGAACTTTCTGATATCAATATCACTGCTATGGACTTTGGTCACAATATAAACGCTGTAACAGCTGAAATGCTTGTGTTTAAGGACATGTTCGGTTCTCTTGAGGTAGAAGTAAAACAAGCAGGCACTGAAGCTCTTAATCTTGAATACAAAGTTTATACTGAAGACGGAAAAGAACTTAAAAACCACGAACAACTTAAATTTGGAAAGTACAAACTTGTTGTTACAAACTATTCTAACAAATTTGAATTAAAGGGCGAAAGCGAAATTCCATTCGAAATATCACAAGACAATAAAAATTACAAGATAACTCTTGAATTTACCGAAATACCTACTGGCAGAATCACTATCAAAGTGGCATCAAAGGACAATCTTGAGTGGACTGACTTTGATTTATTGGCAAAGAACGTTAAAAATAATAAGGTATTTAAATTTATTCAAGACGAAGGCATATATGACAAGTACTTCGATGCTGACCTTCCATACGGCGATTACAATTTCTACGCAGAATTTAAAAATGGCAAGGAAGGCTACTCAATAACATTTGATGAAGACATGCCATTTACAGTTAACGGCTCAACTAACTACTCAACAGTAACTGCAAATATCAAGAGAAGCGGTTTCTACAAGGTTCATATCACTACTGAGGGCGCTGAAGGCGTTAAATACCTTGCTAGAGATAGTAAAAACGGAAGCATAGTTGGTCTTGACGAACTTGCTGAAGGCACTTGGATGATATTCCCTGAAAAGATGCCAGAAGGCATGTTCATGGAAAAACCATATGAATACGTTACATTAACACAAGAAAAACCAGAAGCAAATGTAACATTTACTTATGAAGAAATTGGCGACAAGAAATTTACATTTACTATAAAAGATAATTATGAAGACGCTGAGTACTACTTATGCGACTTTTACGCTTGGATTGGCGACTATGACAATGGTAAAGAGCTTGAATACACTCCTGGCATGGAGCTAGAACCAGGCACTTACTATGTCGAAGCTATTGCTGATAGAGAAAAATACGGCGAAACAACTCTTACTATAGATAAAGAAAGCTATGAGCAAACATCTAGAACATTTAAGTCTACAACAGATTCAGTTGAAGTAGAATTTAATTGGAAGGCTTATTCTGAAACAGATAAGATAAGTGAAGGCGCAATCTTTGTTAACGACGACAATCTTCCTGCAGACTTGAAGAAAAATTCATATGAATATGTATTAACAGGAACAAAGGGAGAGCCTATAAAGAAGACTTTCATTAAGACAGGCTTCAGCACATGGTTTGTTAATCTACCATATGACTACTACCAAGCAGAAGTAAAGGGCCTTCCTGAAGGCTACACTGTTAATACCAAGGAATTTGTAGTTAATAGTAATGAATACCAAGTTGAATTTGTTATAGTTCCTGAAAAGAAAGAAGACGATAAAGAAAAAGTTAAAGTAAACTTTGAATTCTATTATAATAATAAAAAAGTAAGCCCAGTTAAGTTTAATCTTGATGAAGATTATGCAACAGAATATACTGATGGAGTAGTCGAATTAGCGGTTGGTGAGCATGCACTTGAAGTATTTGAACCAAAAGAATATATTCAAAAAGAAGAGTTTAGTACAATAAATATTACTAAAGATACTAAGAATTTAAGAATAGAACTAGAAGATTATAAAGAACCACCTACTCCATCGGGAGAAGGAACTATCACTGTAAAGATTTATGAAGTAAACGGAAAGAACGAAAGAGAAACAACTTCGTTTGCATATGTCGATTCAAAATTTGCGATGGGTGGAGAAACAGTTAAAGTTCCGTATGGTGAACATACTGTTAAACTTGCATCAACTTGGAATAGATTAGGCAAGTATGATGAAGAAAAGTCCGTTTCATCTAAAACTGTTAAAATTGATGAAAACAATCAAAACGTTGAAGTAAAACTTACTATGGTAGTTAAAGGATCAACACCAACACCTGAGCCAGATCCAGAACCAGAACCAAACCCAGATGGTAAAGGAATTTTGAAGGTGGAAGTTTATGAATTTAGTGATGCAGGTACTAAGCTGGATGCATTTGCAAATGTTGTGCTTGATGGTGCTTTCAAAAAAGTTAAAGATATCAAGGAAGTTTCTTATGGTACACACACTGTGGAATTGTCAAGTTATTCTTGGAATATGTTTGATAAATATGATCCAGCTAAATCCATAATCAAGAAAACTGTTACAGTTGATGCAAAGAATCCAAATGTCACAGTTAAGCTATACAAAGTATTAAAAGGCACAAAGGCAAATCCACCAAAAGATGATGAGACAACACCAACACCAGGACCAGATCCTAAGCCACAAGAGCCTACAAAGGGTAAGGCAAGCTGGGATATTAACTACACTGGCAGCAGAACAGGACTTAATTTCTTTGAACAAGTTAAACTATATAAAATTACAGATGGTAAAGACGAAGAAGTTAAACTAAGCTTTGACCAAGAATATAAGAAAGCCGAAAAAGAGCTTGAATTCGGTAAATACGCTTATGTATTAAATGAACTATCAGATTATCTAAAAGTTAATGTTAAAAACAAGAGAATAGAGTTTACTCTCGATGCAAAAAATCCAAGCTTCAAAGCAGTTTTTGAAATCGAAGACAAAAAAGAAGTTCAAATAGTTGAAGTAAGAATACCAAAGGATGCTAATGAAAGTCTTGATGATTATACAATCAGAGTATTTGACATGAAGGGCAATGAAGTAGATGGTGTTACAAAGACAGCTAAGGGCTTTGAATTCCCAGCTATTTCAGGCGTAGACTACGAACTAAGACTTGACGGAACAAAATACGCTTACTATCCAAACATAATAAACGCATATCCAAGCCAAACATTCTCTAAATACATCAACATAGTTGCACCATTAATCTTAAAAGTAAATTCACTTGCAGGAGATGCTCCAGTTGAGGCTAAATACGCAGTTTCTGCAAAGACAAACTACGGTGTAACTTATGTGACTGACCTTAAGAAAGTACCATACATTGGCAATGGCAATCAATTATACCAAGTAAAATTCTTAGGCTGCGAACAAGGCTATAAACTTGATGATGACGAAATAAAAGAGTTTACAGTAAGAGAATATTCTAGACAAGAGTTAACATTTAAGTTTAAACGCGACGAAGACGTTGCAATAGTCAATAAAGAAGAGCTAAAAGCCTTAGTTTCAGAATATGACAATATCAAGAAGACAGATGCTTACAAGAACGCTGATGCGAATAAGAGAAAAGCATACGATGATGCTATAGGTGAAGCAAAGCTAGAACTTGCAAAAGCAGTAACAAGTCAAGACGCTATCAACGCTTTAGTTAAAAAAGTTAAGGATGCGCGCGACGCCATCATCGGCTCTATGGAAAATCTTAAAAAACAAGAGCTTAAGAAGCTTCTTGATGATGAGACAAATGTGAAGGCTAAAGACACTTACATCTTTGATACAGCTGAAGACAAAAAAGCTTATGACGATGCTATAGAGAGTGGTAATAAGGTTTACGCTGATGCAAATGCTACAGAAGAAGCCATTGACAAGGCTATAGCGGATATAAAGGCAGCTCTTAATAAGCTTGATGGCTTTGACGAAGCTGACAAGACTGAGCTTAAGAAGCTATTAGACGATTACAATAAAGTAAGTAAATCCGATGAGTATTGGAATTCTACTGAAAAAGAAAGAGAGGCTTATCAAACAGCCATCATCGAAGGAACTAACATATACAATAAGAAAGAAGCGACTCAAGAAGAAGTAAAAGCGGCTATAAAAGCTATAGAAGACGCAATCAAGGGCTTGAGTGGCTATGCTACACCAACTGAAAAGACTGAGCCAGTTAAGCTTGACGATGCTTATGTAAATGATAAGTACATTAGAGGTGCAGGTATCAAGGGAGCCTATGTTTACTACAAGATTGTAAAGAAAGGTCAAAATGCTGATGACGCAGCTATTAGAAATGGCATGCTTATAAATGATAAAGATGGTAAATTCTCTATAAGCGTAGGACAAATTCAAGATGGAGACAAAGTTATCGTTTATCAACAAGAAGTAAATAAACTTATGAGTGACGGCGTTATCGTTAATATTCTTCCACTTGATAAATCAGAATTAATTGAATTAATCAATAAAGCTGAAGAAATCAAGGATACAGATCAATATAAATACGCTCCTGAAGATAGACAAAAAGACTTAGACAAAGAATTAGCTAATGCAATAAAAGTAAGAGATGATAAAAACTCATCTATGGAAGACATTAAAAAGACTATAGTTAATCTAAGATCAGCCATTGCTTCTATAGAAAACTACGAAATAATCAGACATGAAGTCACATTCTATCCAAATAACGAAACAGATCCTTGGACAGTTAAGATTATAGATGGTGAAAATGTAAATAGACCTGATGACCCAGTTAGAAAAGGATATATCTTCAAAGGCTGGTATGTAGATGAAGAATTTACTGAAGAATTCGACTTTGCTAAGCCAATAGTAGCTAATACAAATATTTATGCAAAATGGGAAGAAATTCTTGAATACGAAATCACTTTCGACCCAGCTAATGGCGAAGCTACTTGGACTGAAAGGGTACGTGAAGGAGAAAAAATTAAGGAGCCAGCAAAACCTACTAAGACAAACCACACATTTATCGCATGGCAATTTAACGGTCAAGACTATGATTTCAACACAAGTGTTACTGAAAACATCAAGCTAATAGCTGCATGGAAAGAAATTGTAGTTGAACCACAACCAGAACCACAACCAGAACCACAACCACAACCAAATCCAGAGCCATATGAACCGTACGAACCATATAGATGAAAAGCCAGTTGAAACAAAGAAGGACTACGGCATCATCACAGAATATCCTACAAACCCAGTTGAACTAAAAGACGTGCCACAAGGTCCTGAAGGCGAAGCGGTTAGAAACCTAGTTTCTTACGGCATCATCAAGGGTATGGGCAACGGCATGTTCCAAGGCAATAAAACTATAACTAGAGCTATGGTTACAAGAGTCTTTATGCTTATCAGCAAGGACAAAGCTATTGACAAAGACGTTTACTTCAGTGATGTTACAAATGATAAATGGTACGCTGAATCGGTTAAGTGGGCAGCATCAAAGGGCATCATCGCTGGCTACACTGACGGAACATTCAAACCTGAAAAGAAGGTTACTAGACAAGAGTTCTGTGTGATGCTAAATAATTTACTAAAGGCCAATGGCATTGAGCTTGAAACTGTAGTTCCAGTTGACGAAACAGAATTTGCTAAGGCTGATGACTGGGCAAAGGACGCGATGATTGCTATGAAGAGAGCTGGACTTGTTAATGTTGCAGCGAATGGCAAGTTTGGCCCACAAAGTAAGTTTACGAGAGAAGAATTAGCTAAGACGATTGACCTACTTATTAAGTTGATTAAAATAAAAGAACAATAATTTTGCATTCGATTTGCGAAAAAACAATTACAAATAAAGCAAAAGATCAAAGAGCTTATCCACAGCGGATAGGCTCTTTCTCTTTCCCCTATCCCCGCCCATATCTTGCCAATATCGCCATTTAGTGATACAATATACTCAGGTGATACTATGGATTTAAAGGCGAAACTCAAAATTTTATCTGACTCGGCGAAGTACGATGCGTCATGCTCTTCGTCTAATTCTTCGCGCAAAAACTCTGGCGGCATTGGTAACGCTGCGTCCTGCGGCATCTGTCACAGCTGGTCCGAGGACGGCCGCTGCATATCGCTACTTAAAATCCTCTTCACAAACGTATGCGTCTACGACTGCGAGTACTGCATCAACCGCGCTTCGAACGATGTCCCTCGCGCCTCATTCACGCCCGAAGAGGTCGCCGAGCTCACTATGAACTTTTACATCCGTAACTACATCGAGGGCCTTTTCCTCTCAAGTGCAGTCATCAAGAGCCCCGATTACACCATGGAGCAGCTGATTAGAACGGCTGAGCTCCTTCGCAACACCTACCACTTTAATGGTTATATACATATGAAGGTCATACCGGGCGCTTCAAAAGAGCTGGTTACAAAGCTATCGCCCCTGATCGATAGGGTGTCGGTGAATATCGAGCTGCCGACTGAACAGTCCTTGAAAATGCTTGCTCCGCAAAAAACTACTGAGGGCATCATGAAGCCCATGAACAATATTAAAATGGCAATAGCCGAGAACAAAGAGGATAGGCGCAAGTACAAGAGCGCGCCACTCATTGCCCCGGCTGGGCAAACCACGCAAATGATTATCGGCGCCGCGAATGAAAGTGACGAGACGATAATCACGAAGGCGTCGCTTTTATACAAGGGTTTTAGCATGAAGCGCGTCTATTATTCGGCCTTCGTTCCCGTTGTTAAATCGAAGTACACGAGTGGCATTAAAGCCGCTCCACTACTTAGGGAGCACCGCATCTACCAAGCGGACTGGCTGATGCGCTTCTACAAGTTCAAGCCCTACGAAATCGTTTCGCGCGCAAATCCCATGCTCGACCTGGACCTTGATCCCAAGGCATTTTGGGCGATCAATCACATCGAGCTCTTTCCAATCGAAGTCAACAAGGCGAGCTACGAAGAGCTTCTTCGTGTGCCCGGCTTTGGTCCGACTACTTGCCACAAGATTATCAATGCAAGGCGCTTTGCCAAGCTATCGTACGACTCGCTTGAAAACATGCATATCTCCTTAAAGCGTGCTAAATACTTCATCACAGTGGGCGGCGTCTACAGAGGCGGCAAGATCGATACGCGTGAAAATCTTCGCATAAAACTCATGGATAAGGTGAATCTCAATGAACAGCTATCGTTATTTTGATTACGACAGGAGCTTTGAAGGCCTCATGACGGTCATCTTCGAGCTTTACGAGGACATCGAGCGCGCCAAATTCATGCCCGATGATCAAGGTTCCTTATTTGACACCAAGGTCTTTATCGCCACGGATATGGCAGGGGCCACTCGCGTACTAAAAGGGCTTGAGGACAAGTTTCCGAAGCGTTTCATGAGGGAGCTAGTGGCGGTATTTTTGTCCTGCGATAATAATAAGGAAGATATATTAATCAGAGCCATCAAAGGCGTCTTCGAGCACGGCTACGGCTACATCTTCTCCTCAGAAGTGGCTGCGAGCGAGTTTCGCCGCATACGTAGAAATGTTTTATCGGAAAACCATTCATACAAAGGCCTTTTGCGCTTCAAAGAAGTAGAGGGCGGCGTGATGCTAGCTGAGTTTGAGCCGAAGAATGACATCTTGACCCTTATCGTTCCTCATTTTGTGAAGAGGCTCCCCACTATAAACTTCGTAATCGCTGACGTGAAGCGTGGTACGGCCGCCATGCACATGAAGGGGAAGGTCGAGTTTTTGGAGCTAAAATCTCTTGACTACACTATTAGCGAAAAAGAAAAATTCTTCGAAGAAGCTTGGAAAGACTTTTACAAGGCCATTGCCATAGACGAGAGACGTAACGAAAATCTGATGATTTCAAATATGCCTAAGCGTTACTGGCGTTACTTAATTGAGAAATAGCTTGAAATTGGGGCACTTTTCCATTATAATAGTGTTAATGATTTTACTTGTCTAAAGAAATAAACGAATTTGACTAGAAGGAAGTGACATTTTGATTAAAGAGAAATTTAAAGAAGTCCTAGCGACCGTTTTGCCGATATCGCTACTCGTTGTGATACTGAATTTTACAGTGGTTCCACTTGAAGCGGACGTCTTTATACGCTTTTTATTGGGTGCGGTCTTCATACTTTTGGGACTGACAATATTTTTAATCGGCGTCGACCTTGGCATCACGCCTATGGGCGACAGCTTCGGTAACGCAGCCGTTAAGAGCGGTAAACTTTGGGTTATAGCGCTCATGGGACTGATCCTAGGCTTTGTCATTTCAATAGCTGAGCCAGATTTACACATCTTGGCAGATCAAGTTGGCCAGGTGACTCTGGGCGTCGTATCGAAGTCAACACTAGTTATGCTTGTGTCAATGGGTGTCGCTTTACTTATTTCACTTGGCATGGTGCGTATAGTAGAAGTGTATTCGCTAAAGAAGTTTTTAATGCTTACATATGGCGTAATACTCGTACTTGCAGTGCTTTCAGACCAGTTCTTCCTAGCAGTATCCTTTGATGCTTCAGGAGCGACAACTGGGGCACTGACTGTACCATTCTTACTTGCTTTATCCGCAGGTGCCTCCGCTATTAACAAGGACAGCCAAAAGTCCGAAGACGACTCCTTTGGCCTAGTTGGCATTGCTTCAGCAGGCGCCATCATCGGTGCACTGGTACTTGGTATGCTATCAAAACCTGAGTTTGGCGAGGTTCCAGACATTGCCGTGGCGAGCGAAGCGGGTATCTTCTCGCACTTCATCCACGAGGCACCGATAGTCGCAAAAGAGATAATCATCGCGCTTCTACCCATAATCGTGATTTACACGATCTGCAACATGATCTTCTTCCATAATTCGAAGAGGGCAAACGCAAGAATCGCAACCGGCTGCGTTTTAACGTTTGTAGGACTTGTAATCTTTCTAGTTGGCGTAAACAGCGGCTTTATGGACGTCGGCCGCTACATCGGTCACGTGCTAGCCATAGAGCACAGCAAGGCCTTCATCGTTGCCATCGCCTTTCTGATGGGCGTACTGACTATACTTGCGGAGCCGGCAGTTCACGTACTTACAAACCAAATCGAAGCCGTTACGGCGGGCTCAATCAAAAAATCAGTCGTACTTATGACTTTGTCAATAGGTGTCGGCATCGCGGTTGCCTTGTCGATACTGAAAATACTAGTTCCTGGCATGCAGCTATGGCACGTACTGCTACCGGGCTATATCATAACATTCTTGATAATGAAAAAAGTGCCAAACCTATTCGTCGGCATCGCCTTTGACTCAGGCGGCGTTGCCTCAGGACCAATGACTGCGACATTTATCCTTGCTTATGCACAAGGCGTTGCAGCCTCAACACCAACAGCGGACCTACTTATAGACGGCTTCGGTACCATTGCCATGGTAGCTATGACGCCTCTTATAGCACTACAAATACTTGGTCTATTCTATCTGAAACATGAAAAAGGAGGAGTGAAGAATGCGTAGTTTAAAGTCTCGTCACTTAGAAATGCTAGTCGTTATAGTCGAGCACAATAAAGCGAGCAAAGTCTTGCACTTAGCGGATGAGAAAGGCGTTACAGCCTCAGTTGCCATGCTAGGCAGAGGCACTGCATCTAGGACAATATTCGACTACTTAGGTCTAAACGACAAGAAAAAAGCAGTTCTGATGCTCTTCGGAAAGACTGAGGAGATTATGGATTTTGCTGATTATTTAGTAGAAAAACTTGAAATGGATAAGCCAAACCACGGAATCGCCTACATCGAGAGCGCATTCAACGTCTTTGGCACTGAAGATAATGCTAATGGAAGTGAAAATATTAAAAGAGGTGAAAATATGTACAACGCCATATATACTATAGTAGAAAAAGGAAATGCAGACGACGTAATCGAAGCAGCTCAAAAGGGAGGCTCAAGAGGCGGAACTGTTATGCACGCGAGAGGCTCGGGCAGCGAGGAAGCGCGCAAAGTCTTCAATATGCTCATCGAACCCGAGAAAGAGATCGTCTTGATTATATCAGAAGAAGCAAAAACTAAGGATATAGTTGAGTCGATAAGGAAGGAAACTGGGATTGAAGAGCAAGGAAAGGGAATAATCTTCATTACGAGAGTTGAACAGACATATGGATTGGTTAAATAAAGATCTTAAATACACAAGAGAGCTTCGGCTCTCTTTTTTGCGCCTATATCGTATTTGGCAAATTACTAATCGCCTTAAGTGCAGCTGGCGAGAAAAATTAAACGCGCGTCATAAATTAAACGCGCGGCATATACCATTCGCGCGGCGCATATCAAACGCCCGCCATTAGCCTTAAAAAATCAAATGAAGAGGCAAGGCCATGAGCATAAATAAAAAAATTTGCAATTTACTTTAATTTATTCAATTAAAATGTGTAAAAGTGCCAATTATGTGGTATAATTGTAGGTGGATAAGTGTTTGAAAAAACATAATATATATATCATACATAGAGGGGGAAAAGCTATGAGGACAAATTTTAGATTTAAACGATTGCTAACGCTAGTACTCGCGGTGATGATGCTAGTGACAGCTATGCCTGTGGGCTTATTGGCACAGAATGAGCCTGTTAAGCCTGCTGACTATAATAACGTAGGCACTGAGCAGATTAATAAAAGCGGTTTGGATGTGAAGGTGGCAAAGCCTGCTGAAGGACAAACGGCTGAACAATTAATAGCAAATCCAGCTCAGCCAGCAATCTACACACTGCGCACAGACTACAAGGTGCAAAGAGGGGAGAATTATGAAGTCGACTACCAACCTTATATTGCAAGTGTAGGTGAGGCTGCGACGCAAGCAGAAAAAGAAAAGGTTAAGAAAACCATAAAGCTTCCAGACCTTACAGGCTACGACAAGCCGGATGACGATTATTTAATTACTTACGAGAAGGTGAAGAATGCCGGAAATAATGGCAGTCAAGAATTTAAATACAAGGCTAAGTCAAATACAATCACAATTAAACACGTTTTTCAAGACTTGCATGATTTTACGAAGTACACCAACCCCGACGGAAGTGTTGGAGAAAAGGGACAACTTATTACCACTCAAAACGGAAATACTGGCTCAACTATGGAAGTAAGCCCCTTGGATGGAAAGCATCCCAATAGAAAGGGCTTTGTTCCAGAAGCACCATCAATAATCATGCAAGTTCCAGAAAATGCAGAAAACTTTGTCTTGGAATACCGCTACAACCGCGCCCACTACGATGTCAACTTTGACACCAAAGGCGGCACACCGGTTCCAAGCCGCACCCTTTACTACGAACAAATCATCCCTACAATTGAAGATAAAAGTATTCCTACAAAGGCAGGATGCGATTTTTTAGGCTGGACACCTTCTATAACATTAGAAACAACAGGTGGAGAATCCTATCCAGAAAATCAAATAATTAAAGACAGCAATGGCGAGCCTATCTTAAATCTCGCTGCAGACCTAAAAATGCCTGCTCAAAAGATCACTTTCACAGCAGTTTGGAAAGACAAACCCAAGGCGGAATATGTCATCCAATTTTGGACTGAAAAGCCGGATTACGACGACAAAGACGACAAGCTACCTTTGCGTGACCGCTACGACTTTATCGGCGCAAGAAGAATAGATGATGCTGACACTGGTTCTACGCCGAATCTTACAAACTTAGATATCCATGGCATCACCTTCCCCGACTTAAATGACGGACGATTGGAGAAGGCTCAAAATAATCCAGAGGAATTCGCTAAATATTACTTCTTAAATGAAGGATTGACTAAAAAGCAAAACGCTTCTGAAAAAGACCCGAACGTTCAAAAATCTGTTTTATCTACAGGAGAAACGGTCTACAATGTCTACTACGACCGCAGAGTCTATGCCCTTTATTTTACAAAACAATTTGAAGTTGAGGACATGAGTTTCGCAAACTCCTTCTTCCCTACAATAACAAGAGATGGACAAGTCATAGGAAAAGAAGGGGACCCATATAAAGTCAATGTCAGATTTAATCAAAGCTTAAAAGGAATATGGCCAAAGGATGAAGAAGTATCAGGTCTTCCAGCACTGACTGGGCAAAGAGATGGAGACACTGGCTTAATAGGCTGGGTAATTAATGTAAATAGTGGTCTTGATATTTATCGCGATACACCGCCTTATCGTTTAAGTGCAGAAGATTTTATCGACAGTCAAGATGTAGTGGGAACAGGAGAGTTTGAGGGATTTGGTCACTCAGATCAAATACCTATAAAGGATGGAGAAAATAAGAAAAGAGATAAATATGAGATTTCCATAGGATCGACATCCTATGAAAGATCTGTTGTCCATCACATTGATATTATAAAGGACGATTTCGATGGCAAGGAACAAATCGATTATGACATGTCCTATTGGAAGAGCGATACGAGTGCAGCTGGACCTAATGGGTATCCCTTCGGTTTGCCTCATCTTCAAGGTTTTACCCTTAAAGAAGATACAAGGACGGCAGAATGGATAGGACTAAAAAAAGGTCGTGTTGGAACTTGGGACGCACGTAAAACTTTTGATGAATTAAATGAAGAGAGAAATGCAAAAACGCCTTTTAGAAGCGACGCCGACAAGATCGAATACATCGATAAATTTCCTTGGGGCACAAAATCCTTTAAAGGAGCAAATGCCTACAATTATGCAAACTACTCTCGTAATAGTTACAAATTAAAATTAAATAACGATCCTAAGATAGTAAAAAATGACAGTGAATATGGTGAGGGCAATATTCTAGATATTCCTTATGAAAAACCCTTAAAGGATTTAAAACTCGATACGACACACCAACCTGAAAGACCGGATTGGGTACCTGAAGATTGGAGTTTCTTAGGTTGGGCACTGGATCCAGCCGGAGACAACTTGGTAAAAGACGGAAATGAAATAAAGCTTCATTACGACCAAATTCTCTACGCCAAGTGGGGCGAACCAGATTATAAATGGACAGTTACTTTTGATCCAGATGGAGGTAGTTTAAGGACAATCGATGAAAACAAATTAACTACAGAACTCAAGACCGTAAAAGAAGGCGATATTGGTCAAGAAAAAGAAACAACTTATCCTATAAAAGAAAAGAGCGAAGGTGATAAGCAAGTATTTAAAGTTGTTCATAAACAAGAACTTGTAGAACCTAAATTTAAGCCTGTAAGAAGGGGCTACGACTTTATGGGTTGGGAAATAATTCGTTATAAGAAGAATGAGCAAGGCGATTATACAGATAAAATCGATGATTCATACCGTAAAACTTATAAGGTTCCAGAACTATACTCCTTCGGCAACGAAGTTGTATCTCCAATATATCTAAAGGCAATTTGGGTGCCAAACAACAGAGTAGATGTAAAAGTTGAACACCATATCTTGGACAAGAACTATGAACTAGTTAAAAAATTAGAAGACACGCTAGAAAACAAACGTTCCGGCTATTTAGTAGCAACAACCGGAGACAGACAAGACGATAAATATACCCTTGTACCCCATGATGAGCTTGATGAGAAATTAAGCGGCGATTTGAAGACGATATACGAAGAATATAACAATCGCGTGAAGTTAAATAACTCTTTCTTCCAAACATTTAGAGTTGAACCAGAAAAGATTTTAAATACAGAAACTAATAAGCTAGAAGATAATCCTAAACTAAAAAACAATGTCTTTAAATTCTTCTACAGACCATATAGGCAACGTGAATACAAGGTCAACTATATAGATGAAAGATTTAAAGGTGAAGCAAACGAAAAAGACGGAGCCATTATAGCTCAAGAACTTGTTTCTAATGGTAACCGCCACTTTGATGCTAGAAACTATAGACAAATACCTGGATGGGTACTAACAAGTGCACCACAACAACAATTATTCTTTGATGTAGATGAAGATACAAATGAATTCTTAGGCATCAATGGCACAGGCAAAGATGAAATTACCTTCTATTATAAAGACGTAAGAGTAATAGAAGTTCCGAAAGATGGCAAAACACCAGATGGCTATGTAAGAGTTACATTTAAGGCTGACAAGGGTGGATCCTTCAAAGATAAAGACGGAAAAGAAGTTACAGAACTTCACTATGATGTAATAAAGGGCCTTAAGTCAGACCTACTTCCAGAACCAAAACTATTGGAAGAAGGCGAAACAAAAGAAGACGGCAAGTACTACATCACTCCTGACACTGGTAAGAAATTTACTAAGTGGGACAACAAACCATTATTAAACAAAAACACAATAGTTGATAATGATACAAAAGACTTCTATGTATTTACAGCATACTTTGAATGGTCAGGCCTATCTGCAAAAGGTCTAGTAAGAACAGAAGCTTTTAAAGATCCGAATGGCGCTTGGACAAATGACTTTGCTCCAAAGATTGAAGACTTAAAGAAACAATTAGTTTGGAAGGAAAAAGATCAAGTTAAAGATCTTCCAGAAGGAACTGTAATAAAATTATACGATGACAAAGGCAATGAATTAACAACAGATGAGCAAGTCTATGAACTAGTAAAAGAACAAAACAAAGCCGACAAGGATGAACTTGTTCGTACAGTAAATATTAAGGCTAAAGTTACATTCCCTGATAAAAAAGATCCACAAGAGCTTGACATACCTATAACTATTTACAAAAACGTTTACGAAGCACTTAACAAAGAAGGCGACAAACCACTATTCTTAAAAGAAGCTGAAGGAAAAGATGCTAAAGATGGTGGATTAAAAGATATTTTAAAAGATAATACTGAAAATAGATATATTAAGGTTACGATTAAACCTAACAAAGACTTTACAAACAAAGACGACAAGGTTTACTATGTAAATCCTAATGCTTGGGTTGAAATTCCTGAGCTAGAGGTAAGTTCTGATGAGGCAACAGGCACAGGATTTGTTAATTGGACAGCTGATAAAGAAAATCAAAATGAAGACGGCAAGGCAAATGGCAAATTTGATTTTGAAAAACGTCATAAATTTACAGAAGATACAGTAATAAGTCCAAGAAATTCAAATGATGTTGTTGAACAAGAAGATCCAAATAAAAAACCAGATGTGCCAGATACTTTTGTAAAGGTTATAGTTAAAACAACAGATAAGGCTACAGATGACACAGCCTTTGAAAAAACGTTCTGGGTTAATCCTACTAAGGAAGTAACTATAGATGTAACAAATCCGACAGGAAAAGAAAATCAAAAGTTTACTTTCGATGGCCTTGGAGAAAAAGATGTAAACTATATCTTTAAAGAATGGCAAAAAGTTCAAACTGGTGAAACTGACGATAGCTTAACTAAAGTTGAGCCGGCAGTTAAAATTGATTTAGCTAAGAACAAGTACACAGACAAGGTAACAGTAATTGAAGCATCTTATAAAAAATCTATTTTACCAGGAAAAATTGAAGAGCCATTAAAGACTACTAAATTAGATACACCACAAGGCAAAGAAATAACTAATGACGATTTAATTAAACAAATTACACCACAAGCAGGTAAAGAAATTGATTCGATTACCGTAATTGAAAATCCTGACACTTCAGAACCTGGCTCAAAAGAAGCCAAAGTAATTGTTAAATACAAAGACGGTACTACACAAGGAACAAATGACAACCCAGTTGTAATTCCAGTAGAAGTTCACAAAAACATAATTCCAGAAGTAATTCCTGGCCAAAAACCAGAAGGTGCTATGGATAATTATGTAAAAGTAATCTTCAAGGCTGGCGAAGGCGGATCCTTAACAGGCGACTTAGTTTACTATGTATCACCAGAAGTTGAAGTTGATATGACGGAATCAGCTGGTAAAGTTACAAAAACTCCAGATGTTGGATATATCAGTGGAGATTGGGATACTAGCGAAACTAAAAAATTAAAAGACATATTTAAAGCAGAAACAGAATTTACTTTTAACTTTAAAAAGGATAAAGATATAGTAGAAAAAACAGATGATCCGAACCAAGAAATACCAAAAGGCTATGTAAAAGTAACCTTTAAGACAGATGGCAACGGTACAGTTAATGGAAAAGACGTAATAATCTACTATGTAAACCCTGATGCAGGAATTAAGTTAGGAAAAACAGCAGGAGATAAAATCCTTGTAGTTCCGACACCGACAGCAAATGCAAACTATGTATTTAATGGATGGCAAGAAGCTATCGACGAAAATAATCCAATCACAAGTGAAAAAGTCCATGTAGCTATGTTCCAATCAGGACAAGTAACATTAACCTACGAAAAAGGTGGAGAGGATGTAACTGGTGAATTACCAGCAAATGTAAGTGTAAATGTTGGAACAACAGTTGGACTAGCAGGACCTGGAAATCTTAAAAAACCAAACGCAAGTTTTGCGGGTTGGAAGCTAGATGAAGATGACAAAATTTACCAAGCAGGTGAACAAGTTAAACTTGAAAAAGCTAGAACAGCAACAGCCCAATGGGCAACAGATAAACATAAAGTAGAGTTTGATACAGACGGTGGAGAACCAGTACCAGATACACAATTAGTTGAACATGAAGGAAAGGCAGAAAAACCTGCTACTGATCCAACAAAAGATAAGTTTGTATTTACTGGATGGAAAGATAAAACAGCATCTGGAGAAACAGATCCATTATTTGATTTTGTCAATACATCTATAGTTAAGGATATAATTCTATTAGCTCAATGGACAAACGCAGTTCAAAAAATTACTGATACTGATACTATTGATACAGAAAAATTTATCAAAGTTACATTTGAACAAGGTAAACACGGAACATTAAAGGGCGATACAGTATACAAAGTAGCTAAAAACTTAAGCTTCGACCAAGCAGTTCAAGCAGGACTAGAAGTTCCAGAGATAATTGCAAATAAGTATTATAAAGCAAAAGCAGAAAACAACGGCTGGGACAAAGAACTTGCGTTAAAAGGTCAAGACATAACATTTACAGCTCAATATGAACTCAAAGATAATGTAGTACCAGTTGATCCAGGAAAAACAAATGATGAGCTTTTAGATGAAAAACCAGAAGATATGGTATTAGTAGTATTTGAAGTAGATGAAACAAAGGCATACATGCTTGGAGACACTAAATTCTATGTTAAAAAGAGTGAAGTAGTAAACATTCCTTCGCCAGTAGTTCTTCAAAAAGATCCTTCATACATTTTCAAAGGATGGGTAGATGTAACAACTCAAGGCAGTGCTGTAGTGCAAAAATTCGATGCCAACCTAACAACAATAAAGGACACAGACAATACTGAGCTTAAACTTATAATAGATGTACCTGAAGCAGGAAAAAATATAGTTTATATAAAAGAACTATTAGGCACAAAGGGTGTACTAGAAGTTATAAGTGGTGGAACAACTAAAACTTATAATAATATGACTTATAGAAGAAGAAGACAAGAATTTAATGTATTTAGGCTTGACGAAGTATTAAAAGTTGGAGATGTTTTAAGATACTGGGCAGAAGGTAACGATAAAAAGTCTCTTCCATTGATAGATACAGTTAAGTAAGTAGGAAGGAGCGCTTAGACGACAATGAAAAAAAGACTATTAACAGGGGTTCTAGCTCTAGCTATGATTTTGCAAACTTTTATACCAAGCTTCGCAAAATCAAATGTGGCGAAAACTTCTGAAAACGAATTATTATCTAAAGAGCTTAGAGCTCAAGATGATAATCTTATAACGCTTGGAGAGATAAAAGGGGTAAATTTCTCAAAATTGAATCCTGCTGCCTCTCTAAGTATAGAAAATTTAGATCAAGATAAGAAGAAGGGAGAAGAGGGTTTTACTCTCTTCTCAACAGGCTCTCCATATATAGGAAGCCAACAACCAGCTGACCCTGATAAGCCTAAGTACTGGGCAAATGTAGAGGGAACGCTTACAACAAGAGGAATTGATGGTACAACATTTGATTGGGGTAAGGTCTTAGGCCAAGGGGCAAAGGTCAAGCTTTTGTTCACACAAACCAATGGCTATGTTATGACAGGTGTAACATATACTTTATTAGTAGATAAAGACGGGACATATACTTGGCATGGTAGTGATGGTAAGCCAACATATCTTCCTTTATTTGATGTAGATGGAAATCCATATACCTATAATGTTCAAATAGAAAGAAATTTTAGTGAGGATGTACAGTTAATCATACAAGAATCTAATGGAACTCCTAAAGCTAAATTTAGACAAGAGGGCGACAAGCAAGTTGCAACGATATCTTTCCTAGATATACAGATTCAACAAGTAGCTTCTACAAAATTTGTTTCCGAATGGCACACAGGTCTAGAAGAAGCAGATAGACCTCAAATCGAAGGATATTTTAAGGTCGAAAAAGAAGTAGACAATGACTTCAATTTTCCAAAAAATGATACAAGCAAAACAGTATTAAGATCTAGCTTTTTGGAAAACTTTGTAGAAGACGAAGATAATGGTCCATGGGCTTTCATATCTTCTGAACTTGAAACAACTCCAGAAACTGTTGAAGTTAAAACTGATACACAAGGCTTAACTTTTGCAGAAGTAGACGGAGTTAAGACTGTTAAATCAGGCGACCACGAGTTTAAATATGACTTCACTTATGATGTCATAGACGGCGGTAAGCTTACTATGACTGAGATTATACCATTGACATTTGATGCTAATGGCGGTAAGTTTGCTTCTATTACTGATCCAGCTGCTGAGCAAAAAATTGTTAAAGAAGTTGAATATGATAAAGATTTGACTGAAGATGTAGAAAAACCTAAAAAAGAAAGAGAAACTTTTAAAGGTTGGGCAACAGCAAAAGATGGAACCCCATTATCTGAAGCTGAATTTAATGATGCAATAAAAAACATCAAAGAAGCAAAGACTTTCTATGCAATTTGGGATAACAACGATATACAAGCGGAAGAATTAGAAGTAAAAGAATCATTTAAAGATGGTACAGGCTATGTAAATGACTTTATTCCTACACTTGATACTTTAAAAGGAAAAGTTAAGATAAAAGATGCAAATGGAGATCCAAAAGCATTAGCAGATGATGATACATTTGCAATAGTTGATGGAACAAATGAATATAAAACAGATGCTGAAGCAAAAGATTATCTATACGGAAAATTCCAAGAAAAAAATGACGGCAATAAACCAAGTAGATCAGAAACTGTAAAAGCAAAAGTAACTCACGCTAATGGCACAAGCCAAACAGTTGATATACCTATTAAAGTTATTAAAAATATTTACGAAGCAAAGACTTTAACTCAAAAGCCTTTCTACGTACCAGATGGATATGTAAAAGTAACTCTTGACCCAACTACAAAGGCGACTGAACCACAAAAGACTTATTACTATGTAAATCCAAGTGCAAAAGTAGTAATACCAGGAACAGATCCAACAGGAACTGGAGATAACTTATTTGTTAAGTGGACAATGAAGGCTGATAGTGCAACTAGTGATGGTGCTGATTATACTTTAACAGAACGTCATCAATTTACAGAAGCAAGCACAATAACAGCTCAATATACTCAAGATGTAATTCCTCAAACAGGAACAGATAAGCCAGAAGGCACACCAGAAAAATTTGTTAAAGTTACTTTCGTGCCAACAGACAATGGTACTATGGAAGGTGCTAAAATATTCTGGGTAAATCCTGAAAAAGCAGTTACTATTCCAGTAAAAGACCCTGTTGGCAAGGTTGGTTATATGTTCAAAGATTGGAAGCTTGGCGAAAATGCTGACGGAGATAAATATGATCCAACAGTAGCAAAACAATTTACTGAGCAAGAAACAATAATCACAGCGACTTATACAAAGTCTGATGACATAATTCCATTTGATCCGAGTGATCCAGACCCAATGGTAAGACCAGAAGGATATGTAAAGGTAACATTTGATGCTGATTTAGGATTAAAACTAAGTGAGTCAAAGGCATATTATGTAAAGAAAAATGCCGGAATTACTTTAAAGCAATTAACAAAACCTGAATATAAAGAAGCTAGTGGATATGAATTTGACAAGTGGGACAAAGAAGATACGCTTGAAATTAAAGATCAAGACATCGTTGTAACTGCTTTAGCTAAGCAAGCCTCTTCACCTGGCAAACCAGGCGACGAACCTGGATACAGACCATATCCAGAAATTATCTACAGAGACAGAATTGTCGAAAAAGAAAAGATTGTTGAAAAGATTGTCAAAGTTGGCGAAAACGATGAACTTCTTAAGGAAATCAGATACATGCAAGGCTACAACGGCAAGTTCAGACCATACGATGGCTTAACAAGAGCCGAAGCTGCTCAAATCTTAGCTAACGCTCTAAAGGCTGATGGCTACAGATATGATGCAAACTACAATCTAAGCTACACAGACGTTGGCAACAAGTGGTACACAGACGCTGTTAGGGTAGTGACTCAAGCAAATGTATTCCAAGGCTATAGTGATGGAACATTTAGACCACAAAGCAAGATCACTAGAGCAGAGTGGGTAGCAACTCTTAGAAGGTTCCAAGGCCTTAAGGAGGCAAATGGCAATGCCATGATGCTAAGAAGCGGTCACTGGGCAACAGCTGAAGTCGAAGCGGCTTATGAAGCTGGCTGGCTAGGCGTTTACCAAGATGGTACTGCACACTTTGATGCTGACAAGCCTATCACAAGACAAGAAGTTGCCTACGTTTCAAACAGAGCCTTCAGAAGAGTGCTTGACAAGGTATATCTAAGAAGAAGCGTAAACACGCTGTTAACTTACAAGGATATCAATCCAAGTATGCCTCTATATGAAGACATCTTATGCGCAAGCAACACACTTCTTACTGATAATAAATATTACAAGGCCAATACTATTGTAATGGACAATGTGACATTTAACATCGTGACTGATGACTTATTAATCCATCAAAAGAAATTCCAATACAATGTTAATAGATAAACTTAAACAATAGTGTAGAATAAACAAAAGAAAGCTGTGAGAATATTTTTCTCACAGCTTTTATATTTTATATTAGCTTTAATATTTATAATTAGTGATGTCATCTATATCAATTTTCGCACAGCTTTTATTTTTTATCAACTTTTTTATCTTGTCAATGAATCGCCACCAAACATAGTTTGCAGGGCGATTTGATGAATGAGGCGATGTGGACTGACGAGGAAAGCGCAGTGTACAAATGTACTCGAGCATTTCCGAGGAGGGAACAAGCCTCAGTCGCAAATCGAATGCGAACTATGCAAAATCATTTAACTTTCATATTCAGAACCTTCATATAAATCCCTCTCATATTTATTGCGTAATCATGTCCATCTCTCACATAGACATCGAAGGTATTTATCGTATTGTTATTTTTCCCTACCATTCTAACAGTTCCGAGCTTTTGATAGTCTTTGGCATCGCTCTTTTTCATCATAGCATAGCCTTTTTGCTCGCATACATAATCTAGCACATCTTTATCCACTTCTGTGCTTAGAAATTCTTTGGTATCGGCTAGATCTTTTAAATTCTTATCCATCTTGGCCCTGCTGCTAAACATTGAATTATACAGTATTATAATCAGAATGAGTACGCCTATCATGCCGATGATGCTCGAACTATTTTTCTTTTCCATAATTAACTCCTTTTAAATCTCTTTAATAATAGCCTTGCCACGATAACGATGAATATTAGAATGATCAGTCAATCGGCTCCAATCCCGCTCCCTCCATTATCATGGGCTTCATCATCTTTCACTTCTATCACTTCTTTTGGCTCTTCTTTTACGTTGTTAATGGCATTTTCCTTATAAATTTCATCTGAGAAAAATATTTTGTACTCGCCGTAGCCTTCCTTATCCATGTCTTCAAGCGGCACAAAGCGCAGTGCGGCGCCATCGATGCAGTATCTAAGTCCGCCCATTTCCTTAGGTCCGTCGCTAAAAACGTGGCCTAGGTGGTTATTGCCGTGCTTGCTCTTGATCTCGACACGCCTCATTCCATGCGATTCGTCTCTGTTGTAGCTAACGCTGTCACTGTTTATGGTCCTCGCAAAGCTAGGCCAGCCGCAGCCTGCATCGAATTTATCCTCTGAAGTAAAAAGCACTTCACCAGTTAATTTATCCACGTAAATGCCCGGACGCCACTCATCATTTAACTCAGACGTATGCGGATGCTCAGTGCCTTCCTCCCTCATAACCTTGTAGCTAAGCTCATCCAAGAGCTTTTTCGCTTCCTCATCAGAAACTTCTTTGTACTCTTTTTCGAAAATGGGCTCATCAGCCTCAGCTAGATTGATGTGGCAGTAGCCGCCCGGATTTTTCTCTAAGTAATCTTGGTGGTAGCCCTCTGCCGTTACGAAATTTTTCAGCTCTTCGACTTCAACGGCGAGCTCGCCGTGAATTTTTTCTTCATATTTATATACCTTGTCAATGATTTTTTTGTCGGCAGGATCACTATAATATATGCCCGTTCTGTACTGTCTACCCCTGTCGCCGCCTTGCTTGTTGACGCTAGTTGGGTCAATCACCTTAAAGTAGCGAAGAAGAATTTCTTCTAGGCTCACAAGGCTTGTATCGTAAGTTATTTCAACGGTTTCAGCGTGATCAGTCTCCTTAACCTTGTCATAGCTAGTGCTATCGCCATTGCCATTTGCATAGCCGACTTTGGTGCCCATAACACCGCGTATCCTATCAAAATAGCCTTGCATGCCCCAGAAGCAGCCGCCAGCTAGGTGTATGGTCTTGTTATTATTCATAAAATCACCTCTATTTCCCACTATTAACAATATCTTCAAGTATCTCGAAAGACTTCGTAAGCTTGTCATATTCAGGGATATAGCTAACAGCGATCAGCTCGTCGAAGCCGTAGTCCCTCTTAAAGCCCTCGTAAGTCTTCTTCGCGTCCTCATAAGTGCCGCCGATGTGCAGACCACGCATAGCCTTAAGCGCAAATTTCTGCATGCTCGTAAGCTCTGGCGCGTCGTTCGGGTCGATCTTCTCGAACTCATCGCGATTGTCCACGTCAAGTATCCTTAGAAATACTTGCATCGCGTGAAACTCAAGCTCATCTGCGTCCTTTTTGTTCTCGCCAATGTTAGCCGAAACGCCAAGCATTGTGTATGGCGCGTCAAGGTACTTGCTCTTCTTGAAATTGTCTCTGTAAATGTCAAAGGCCGCTTTAACAGTGTGAGGCGCGAAATGGCCTGCAAATGAGTATGGCAGACCCAGCTCGGCCGCTACATAAGCGGAGTTCATCGAGCTACCTAAGATAGTTATTGGTACGCCAGCACCCATGCCTGGATAAGGCGCACTCTTTAGGCCCTCTGCATCGCCATCGAAATATTTTAGCATTAGGCGAATTGCGTCTAAAAACTTTTCTTGCTTATATGTGTCGCGATAAAGTATTCTCGAAGTCTCCATATCAGTGCCGGGCGCTCTACCTATGCCGAGGTCAACTCTATCAGGGAAGAGAGCCTCCATAGTTCCGTAGCGTTCAGCGACTTGAAATGGAGTGTGATTTGGTAGCATCACGCCGCCTGCGCCGACCTTGATGCGCTCTGTTTGGCCCAGTATGTGCGTTAGAACAACTTCAGTTGCGCTCGATAGTACGCCGGGGCTGTTATGATGCTCGGCAACCCAATATCTCTCGAAGCTTCTTGAGTCCGCGAACTGAGCGAGTTTCACGGCCCTTTCGAAGGCTTCTTTCTTTGTTTCGTCCTTGTATTTTGGTACAAGATTTAGTATCGATAGCTTAGTCATTTAATCACCTCTATATATCTATTTAACTATATCTAACTATGTTTATGGACGTGCTGAGACCAATAACTTCGAAGTGGCAAGACCATAAACGTAAATCTATTAATATATAGATACCCAATCGCTATTGAAAACATTGACGATGCGTGATATAATTAGCTTAGGTGATGAAATGAGAAGGAAAAATAACGGTGTTTACATAAATTTCGAGGGACGCGGCGAGGGCCAAAGGGACAAAAGGAAGATTTGCGCTGCGGTGCTAAGTATCCTTGCCATAGTGCTTTTATTGGCGTTTTATTTTTTGTATAAGTACACGACTAGCCATGTATATATAAAGGAAGCGAGCGAGGACGCGAAGGTTTACGAGGAGATTTACAAAAGTACGGATCTCGATCTTGAGAAGTTTAATAAGGCCGACGAAAAATTCAAGATGAAGATAGATGACGCTAGCTTCATTAAGGCGCAAGCTGAGTATTTTATGCCAGTCGAGCCGAAGGAGAAGCTTGACAAGAACTTTTCTAAGTCATATAAGAAAAATTTCGAGGAAGAGTACCTTTTTAATGGCGATGCAAAATTGATACCTCTGAAGCTTTTGAAATCACTATCGCGTAACGAGATAAGGCTGATTAAGGCAGAAATTTTGGCGCGCCACGGCTATGCGTTTAAGACGAAGGAATTTGCTGATTACTTTAGCGGGAAATCTTGGTATATAGTGGATGAGCATTATAATAGCACGTTTTTATCGAGTACGGAAGCGCAAAATATTAAGTTTATTATGGAGTACGAAAAGATATTAGATAGAAAATAAAATTTCTGGTTCGTGCGAAGCACCAAGGTTCTCGGGACCCATTCAAAGCGAAGCTTTGTAAATGGGTGAGGTTCTTCAAATGCGCCCTTTAGCTAGTTTCGAATTATTTTGTCGCTGCGGAGTGCGTTTAGCACACCTCACCCCAAAAAATTCTGTACAACGCATAGCGCAAAGGTTCTCGGCTAGTTATAGGCGAGGTTCTTCAATCATCGCATTTTTCCGGCGAAATTTACTCGGTGTATATATTTTGACGAAACTTATTAGCAAGAAAAGTGTTCTTCACGAGCAACGGGCAAAAACACTTTTTGATGTGCACTATTTAAAAGAATATTTTATTAAAAAAGAGGCGATTCAATGAAAAAGTATGAATACAAATTCGTTACAGTTAAGACCACAGGTCTTTGGTATGACGATTACCACGAAATAATTAAGAAACATGCGGAAGAAGGTTGGCGCTATGTTGATTCAATAAATAAACATAGAGAGCTAGTAGATGCTAATCCGAGATTGGAATTGGTATTCGAGCGCGAAATAGAAACGGAGGGGGAGTAAAACTATGAAATTTAATTTAAGAGATTAGTAATTTTATGATAAAGTATAGCTATATAACTTACTATAAATACTAATTAAGCTATAAATACTGATTAAGGAGGGAAGTTTATGAAGAAAACTATGTCTATAATCTTAGCCATGCTAATGATTTTATCAAGTGTAAATGTTTTTGCACTATCTTCAAATCAAGAAATTTATGTACTTAACGAGGGTAATGAAGACACTTACATTAATGATAAAGTAGCAAGTCTTATACGTCAAAGCGATGGCAAGATTGACAATGAAGATGAGGTGCATGTGCTATTTAGACTAAATCAAGAATATTTTCGTGAGTTTGGTCAAATGATTGATGCATCTAGACTATACAGTGAGGAAGGCATCAAAGAGCAATTAGACTTTGCTCATATGGCCATTGCTAAGGCCGTGAACGATTTTAAGTCAAGAGGATTTGTTTTTGATGTGATTGATGAATTCACAGTACTTTTACTTGGCTTTGATACTAAGGTTTCGTTTAGAGACGCTAAAAGCATGGCGTCATTAGATTTTGTAGAGTCTGCTACTATACAAAAAACTATTATGAAACCTGCTTTTAAGGGTGATGGACCTAGGTTTAGAGCTTACAGCACTAAGCAATCAAGAGATATAATTGGGAACGAAGCTGTTTACTCAAAATTCAAGGGAGAGGGTACTATAGTTGCTGTTATCGACTCTGGTTTTGACGTAGATCATGAGGCTTTTTATTTAAGCGAAGAAGGTAAAGCTAAGGCTGTATATGACGAGGCGGATATTGAAAAGCTTAAGAATGACGGCATACTTAAACAAGGTCGCTACTTTAGCGAAAAGATTCCATTTGGCTGCAATTACTTTCCAGAAAGCAATCCAGAAAAATTAAAGCAAAGAAGTTTGAACTCTCATGGTCAACACGTTGCTGGTAGTATTGCTGCTAATAAGGTGCATGTGCGTTATGATGGGGTCGATAGAGAGCTTGTAGGTGTTGCACCTGAAGCGCAGCTAGCTCTTATGAGGGTTTTCTCTGATGATAACCCTGGTACTGATCCGAGCATATATGTAAAAGCTCTTGAAGATTGTGTTAAACTAAAGGTTACTGCAGTTAACATGAGTATTGGTTCTCCTGCAGGTGACGCAACTCAAATTGATAAAGACACTACTGATGCACTTGATCGTTTGGCAGAAGCTGGCTGTGTTGTTGCGGTTGCGGCTGGTAATGAGACTGCTTTTGGTATGGGCCACGAGCTTCATCCGTTTAAGGACAACCCTGACTATGGTATACTTGGCAATCCTGCTGCTGCTGAGAAATCATTTGCGGTTGCATCTGTTGAAAACGGTTTTACTGTGCAAGATTATTTTGTAAATAAAACTGCGAGAGGCGAACAAAATTATGCTATCAAGTGGTCTGTGGACACTAGTGATGACAGCATGACTGAGCCTGAGTATGATACTGAGTACGATATGGTATACGTTGGTCTAGGCAGAGAAGAAGATTATAACGAGAATAATTATGACGTCAGTGGAAAAATTGCTCTTATCGAAAGAGGAGTAAATACTTTTGAAAATAAAGTAGATACAGCTATAAAACATGGTGCTAAAGCTGTTCTTATCTACAATCATGAAGATGGTGGCGACCAATTTATCGGTATGGCGAATACGTGGAACAAAAGTGTTCCAGTTGCATCGCTATACTACTCAACTGGTATGGCGCTTAGAAACAGCATGGGAAAAGTAATATTCAAAAAGGGCAAAGTAGAGCTTAACAATCCACTTGCTGGACAGATTTCAATCTTCTCATCATTTGGATTATCAAGCGATGGTTCATTTAAGCCTGAGATAACTGCTCCTGGTGGAAACATCCTTTCACTTGGTAACAACAACACATACAACGTTCAAAGTGGTACATCCATGGCAACACCACACGTTGCTGGTGGACTTGCACTTGCACGCTCCATGGTTGATGAGAGATTCCCTGATTTGCCTGTTGAAGAAAAGTGGCAAAGAATTAGAAATTTACTAATGTCTACTGCACAAATCCACTTCACTGGAGACGCTGCAACAAGCCCAAGAAGACAAGGTGCAGGTATTATGAAGCTTCAAAACGCACTTACTACTAAGGCTATACTTCTTGGTGACAAGGGCGAAACTAAGCTTATGAGAAGAAAAGCTTCAAATCTTGAGAAACTTGATTTTAAAATACAAAACTTATCAAACGAAGAATTAACTTATAATTATAAGGCGATAGTAGTTGCGGACGAGTTAAACGGTGACTACTACACATATATGACAAGAAAGCTTAAAGACATTCCTTATGGCGAGATAAAGCTAGGAGCTAATGAAACAAAAGATATAAGCGTTACAATCGACACAAGTGATTTTGCAGGGGAGCTTAAGAAAGAGATGCCAAACGGCTACTTTGTTGATGGCTTTGTGGTTTTTGAAAGCACAAATCAAAGTGAGCCTGAGATATCGATACCATTTATCACATTTGTGGGCGATTTAGAAAAGCTTACTTACTTTGAAAAGCCTGTATATGACTTAGCTAAAGAAGGCAAGCTTCCGTATTATTGGAACGAAAAAGCAACTATGCACATCGCTGGCATTAACGACACCGGCGTTCCAAACAATGATTTTACTCATTTATACACATATGTAGAGGATAAAAGTGAGATACTTGGCCAAGCTAAGGACTTTACTAACCAAAATCCAACGTTCTACGACAAAAGAGTTATATCGCCAAACAAAGACGGCTACGCAGACACATTATCAGCTAGCTACACACTTCTAAGAAGTGGCCACGTTTCAGCCTATGTGTATAAATTAGATGAAAACGGACACAAAGAAGCAGATCCAATCGCTTGCTTACTTGAAGATGAGTACATGACAAAGAACTTTGGCTCATCGATGATGCCGCTTTCATATAGCCTTGGCAGAAGCTTCCCTGATGCGAAGACTACACTTAAGGACGGCGACTACGTTTTAAGCCTTAAGGCATATAGCAACAAGAACAACCCTGCAGACGATGTCGATATGAAGTTTACAGTTGATACGAAGAAGCCAACTATTACAAATGCTAGTTTTGCGGACAATAAATTGACATTTGAAGCAAAGGACGAGAGCGGTTTAAGAGAAGTAGTAGTTAAAAATGCAGATGATGTTATCGAAATGAACCCAGATGGCTCATACACTATAGCAGAAGGCACAGACCTTGACAAGATCACAGTCGAAGCAGTTGACTACGGATACAACAGATACAAAACAACTCTTAAGATGCTTCTAGAAGGAAACAATTCTTCTTTAAAGGTAAATGTTAATCTTAACAAAGAAGACCCTGAGTTTAAGCTTATTTACAAGATATATGACGAGGGAGGAAGAGAGTTTTACGAGGATAACCTTGCACCTGGAAGCTACACTTTAAAGATTAATAAGCCAGAAGAGATTTTTGAGATTAAAAAGATTAATGATATAAATATTGATTCTGTAAAATTCGAAGACGGTGTATATGTATATGAATTTACAGTAGAAGAAAATAAAGTAACGGAAGTAAATATTGACGTAGAAAAGCTAGACGCCTATTACGTATACTTCTGGGTATATGGAAACCACAAGAATTTTCATGGTGTTAAGCTTGTAAATAAAGATAATAACAAGGAAATTGTTTTTGATATGACCATTGGTGAAGACAGTCCAACTTACTTTGGACCTAAGACTTTTGAAAAGCTAGTACCATATGGCAAATACAAAATTGTTTTTGATGCGAACATGGATAATTATAAATATGACATCAAACGAGAAGAGGTAAACGCCGAAGGCAAAAATGAAAAAGTGGATGCAAACTTTGATCTAGAAGTAAATGCTGATTCAAAGTTAAATAGTGTCGGCAACATATCATACTCAATTGATGTAAACAAGAACAATATGACAGTTAATATTATAGGTGACAATCTTGACAAAGCTAAGTATAAGCTAGTTCAAGATGGTACAGATAGGAACCTTTCCTCACTTAATACAATCCCAGCTATAGATATTATTAAGAGTGCAGAAGTAGAACCGAAAGACTATCTGGTAGCAGCTCTACCTGAAGAAGGCTACTATGCAGATCCACCTATGTATTTACTTGAATTAGGAAAAAGTAGCAAAATAACAAGTTTACCAAGCAAAACAAGCTACACTTTTGAAGGCGATACAATTGATTTAGAAATGGATATACACAAGTCAGAAGGATTTGGTAGCTTAAAGATAGAAGACAACTCACAAGAGCTTGGCTACAAACAAGACTATATCGTAGAAGACTTAAGAAGCTACTTTGGTATGGGCGGCAATAAATACACAGACCTTGAGCATTTGCCTGAAGGTAACTACGTTGTAAGACCTAAAATTGATGATTCTAGCTCACACATCACTAACGATACATTTAAGTTTGTAACAATAAGAGCAGATAAAGAAGCTATTGCAAGCTTTATATTTGAAGCTATACCAGAACCACAACTTGATGGCTTTGCGATGATTGTATCAGAGGGAGTTCTTAAGATAGAGGCCAAAGAGCTTAGTAGTGGAGATGTTCAAGAACTAGATGCTATGCCTGATAAAGATAAATACATCTACTTCTTAATGGGAAATCAAGGTATATACGAGCTTACAGTAAACGATGGAGACGACAAAGACTATGACTACCCTAAATACATTATGGTAACAACTGAATCAGTAATAGAAATAAAGAAGGCGTATAAATTAGAAGAAGATGAAGAATATATCAATGCTCTTGACGAGCTTCACAAACTTATTGACGAGGCAAAGGCCATAGACGAGGCTAAATACACAGAAGACTCAGTTAACAGGCTTAAAGAAACTATATCACAAGTTGATAAAGACTACGACACTCTTGCTGAACTTGAAGGAGCTATAGACGCGTTAAAGCAAGCTATGAGTAAACTAGAAGAAAAGCCGGTTGAGCCAAATCCTAATCCAGAACCAGATGAAAAGCCAGTTGAAACAAAGAAGGACTACGGCATCATCACAGAATATCCTACAAACCCAGTTGAACTAAAAGACGTGCCACAAGGTCCTGAAGGAGAAGCAATCAGAAACTTAGTTTCATACGGCATCATCAAGGGCATGGGCAACGGTAAGTTCCAAGGCAATAAAACTATAACTAGAGCCATGGTTACAAGAGTATTCATGCTGATCAGCAAGGATAAAGCCATTGACAAAGACGTTTACTTCAGTGATGTTACAAATGATAAATGGTACGCTGAATCGGTTAAGTGGGCTGCAGCTAAGGGCATCATCGCTGGCTACACTGATGGCACATTCAAGCCAGAAAAGAAAGTTACTAGACAAGAGTTCTGCGTAATGCTAATGAACTTACTAAAGGCGAATGGCATTGAGCTTGAAACTGTAGTTCCAGTTGACGAAGCGGAATTTGCTAAGGCTGATAGCTGGGCAAAGGATGCGATGATCGCTATGAAGAGAGCTGGACTTGTTAACGTTGAAGCAAGCGGCAAGTTTGGTCCGCAAAGTAAGTTTACGAGAGAAGAATTAGCTAAGACGATTGATCTGTTAATTAAATTAATCAGACTTAAAGAACAATAAAATTTCTGGTTCGTGCGAAGCACCAAGGTTCTTAAGTCAATGCACCAAGAGAACGATTGTTAGCGATGTTCGATTCGCAAAACAAAAACCACAAAATAAAAATCACAGAGCTTATCCTAATCAGATAGGCTCTTTTTTGTTTGATAAATCCATTTCCATGGTATAAATAAATATAAGCAGAAATCAATTTGGGAGGTAATACTATGAAGATGAAGAAGATTTTATCCTTCGTTCTAGCCTTTGTATTAGTGGCGAGTACCATTAACGTAGGCTTTGCGCAAGGAGAAGTAAAAACTAATAAAGACAAGATTGACTACCTTGTTGAAAAAGGCTACGTTCTAGGCGACGCCAAAGGACTTAGACTTAACGACTCGATCACGAGAGAAGAGTTTGCGGTTATGCTAACAAAGGTACTTAAGCAAGAAAATGCCGCAAAGGCAGCTATGAGCGTGCCTAGCGCATTTAAGGACATGGCAGCTGATCGCTGGTCAAACGGCTATGTAAATATCGCGAGCGAATTAAAAATTATCGCTGGTTATAGCGATGGAACTTTCAGACCAAGAAAAAACGTTTCTTATCAAGAAGCCATCAAGATGCTAGCCGTTGCAGCTGGAGGAACTGACATAAAGCCAGCGACTGAAGGCGAGTGGGCTGCACCATTCATCAGCTATGCAGCAAGCAAGGGCCTTTTGAATGGCCTAGGCGAGCTAAAATACAAGGATCAAGCGACTAGGGAAAATGTTTTTGTAATGATATATAACTACCTAGATGGCGTGAGAGAAGCTGATTTATCAAAGCTTACAGCCATAGTTACAAAGACAAATGCTAATTCAAATCTAAGTGAAAAGCAAGCCGAAATCGTCGTATTAAAATCAAGCTTAGAAGGCTTTAAGGAAGGCGCTTCCTACATCGTAGACCTTAAGGATGGCATGGACGCTATGGACATCTTAGGCAGAGTTTATGACTTAGACATCGACAAAAATAACGTGATCAAAACTTACAGAGCAAGCGCTTTAGCTAAGACTGAGATTGCGCATATCGCTATCAAGGGCGCTAGACTTTACGTCGGCGGCGACTCAAAGGATTCGACTGTGCTTGAGGACAAAGCAGCGCTTACAGAACAAAAGTTCCGCGGCGCAGCAGTTAATGGCAAGTACCTTGATATATTCATGGACTTTGCTAAGGAAACGAACTACAAGGCAGACCTTGCCTACGTTACAAGCATCAACGCGAAAGTTGTTTACATCAAGGCTTTCACTTTTGATGATATAATGCCAGTTTTTGCTTATGATAATGGCGCAGTTAAGGCTATAGACGACGAATCAGGCGCTATAGTTAAGAGAAATCTTAAAAAAGCATACCTTTATGATAATGGCAAGCTTATGCCAATGAACCTAGCTAAGCTAGAAAAATACGATGTATTGCACTTCTACGCTAAGGATGAAGCCATAGTCGTAAAAAATAAGGTAGAAGGCGAAGGCGCTAGATACAAATTAAGCAAGGGCGGCGCATACATTAATTTAGCTAATAAAGACTATAAGCTAAGTGATGAAAAGGCTAGAAGAGCCGTTGCGACTGTTGATGAAAAGATATTTACACAAGTTAATGCAGCGAAGTACAATGACGAAGTAAAACTATTAACAAATGAAAAAGTTAATTTAGCACTAGATATATTCGGAAATGTTCAAGTGATTTACGGAAAACTTTCTTTTGACGAAGACGTTTTCATGATTGACAGAGTGACTACAAATGCAGTTGCTTTGATCGATAGAAATGGCAAGGAAATCAGGGTTCAAGACTCACTTGACCTAAGAATTTATAGAGATGGCAAGGAAATCAGACTTTCTGAGCTAAATAACTACGACATCGTCTACGCCATTTACAATAAAGACGCTATTCAAAAGATATTCGTTCTAAATGGACTAAAGGACTACGACAAGGCATTCAAGCCGCTTGACAAGGACGGCAAGACTTATAAGGTTTACGCGCCAACTAAGAGCGTTAGAAGAAGCTCCATTTACGTAGCGGGTAAAGAAGTGAACCTTCTTGACAATACTTTATTATATAATTTAGTACAAGCTGGCAAGGACTATAGAGTTGAGACTATTAGCCTAGATGAAGTGAAAAACGCAGGCTTCGACAAGACTGTAACAGCTTATGTATTCACAGTTAAGGACCTTAAGGACAAGGACGTTACTAAGTACGATAGCTTCCACGGCAGTGACGATGCGCCAGTTGCAATCGTTTTCAAGAACGTTGAAAAGAAGAAAGTTGTCGACAAGGAAGATATCATCGAGCTTAGAAGTGAGTACGATGCCAAGATTGACAAGTCTTTCGAAGGCTACGACAAGACTACTACACTTAGAGTTTACGAGACAGATGGCGAAAAATTCGAAAACTGCAAGGCAGGCGACATCGTTAAACTAGGCCTTGATAAGGACGGAAAGGTTCTAAGACTAGATAAGCTAATCACTGATCTAAGTGAAGAATACACAGTTCTAAACGTTTTATACGACGCAGGTGGCAATGAAAAGCTAGCTCTTAAAGATAGTAAAGGTAAGGAACTTAGCGTTTATACTAATGATAAGAGAGTAATTTTCGGAAAGAATTATGCGAAGGATAGTGTGATTAAGATTGCGTTAAATGATAATGGGGAAGCGGCTGTTATATCTGTGATAAAGTAATTTCGCATTCGATTTGCGCCTGAAGCTCGTTCGCTTCTCGGCAATGCTCGAGTATGCCATATACGCTCCGCTTGCTTCGTCAGTCCACATCGTCCAATCCATAAATTTTTCCAGCAAAATCATTGGCGGAGTATTTATATAGAGGTGAATCATCGCGAGTGCGAAGCACCAAGGTTCTCGTTCTTAAGAACGAGGTTCTTCAATTTATGCGGAGTATGGATAGAGCGATAAATCATTCGATTTGTAAAAATTAGATAATTATAAAAGGATTGACAAGTATAGCTTGTTGATCCTTTTTTCCTGGTGATTAAAATAAAATTAAATTTGTAATAAACTTTTAACATAAGCAAAGACTTTTTTATGATATAATAATGCCAAATGATATAAGAGGTGTGTTCAATGAGTAAAAAAGATAAGCTACGTAAAATTAAAAAAGATATGAAAAAGAAACAGACAGAGCAAGAAAATTCATATCTCTTACCAATCGCTATGAAAACTTTGATGAACTCACAAACACAATGATAAATGAGTTTGTAGAGAAGATAATCATTCATGAAAGAGATAGAAAAGGCAGTCAAACATCAAAGCAAAAGATAGAAATATATTTTAACTTTATTGGAAATTATGAACCGCCAAAAGAAGAATTGAGCGAAGAAGAAAGGCTGAAAATTGAAGAAGAAGAACGAAAAATCAATGAGAGAAAAGATAGACTACACCAAAATTATCTAAAGCGTAAAGCAAACGGGAAACAACGGAAATATGAGCAAAGGTATAAGATAAGGAGAGAGAAGGAACAGAAAAAAGATGAAGGTTTTGAAAAGAGTGGGGATACAGGTAAGCGACATTAGTTGAGGATAAAGAAAATCAACAAATGTATGCTGTTAAAAAATTTGAATTTTAGCAAGTTTTTTTGTTATAATTATTAGTAAAATAAAGGCACAAAATAAAAATATTTTAGCGATTTAATTTTTTTGCACCTTATGAGTTTTGGTGCTGTGCTTTGCTTTCTTGCGGAACTTGCGTTCGGTGTAAAAGGATGGGATAATATTATTCTTCCTGGTAAAGCGGTTTGCGGAGCAATCTTTCTTTATGCTTCTTTCAATATACAGTTTGTGGGGGGGGGGAATTTAAAATATGCTACTAAAGAAATCAATAATACGAGGGATTATTCCCTTTCTAATCATGACGACTTTATCAATAGTCATGAAGTGCCAGGGTATCGACGCCTTTCAAGTGAGAAGTACCTTCATAGTAGGATTAATTATCACCTTTTTGGCTGCAACATCAGTCATATATGAATATGAAAAGTGGTCTATAAGAAAGCAGGCAATTGTTCACTTTCTAATCATGCTGGGGACTGTATTTCCATGCCTGCTCATTAGCGGGTGGTATGAGTTAAACAATACGCTGGATTACTTGAAGGTTTTTAGCAACTTCTTATTAACGGGTGTTGTACTCTTTTGTGTTATGTATTTTGTATTTACGAAGATTGTAGACAGAAAGAAAAAATCCTCTGATGATTATGAGGAAAAATAAGTTTAGCACAAACAAGATATGATTATATAACGGTTCAGAAAAGAGCAAATCAACTATTTAAAAAAAAGAATTATGCCTGTTAGATTTCTGATTTAGAAGTTAATCAGGCTTTTTATTTTGAACGATATGCCAAAAAACATTTAAAGGGGCATAATAAATTGACTATTCAACCCGAATATCAAAGAAATTATATTTATAATGATGGAATTAGAGAAGTTGCTGTTATTAATTCAATTTTAAAGGGTTACCCTTTTGGGTTAATTTATTTTGTCGAAGTAGAAGATGGTACTTATGAGGTTCTAGACGGACAACAAAGAATTACAAGTATTGGTAGATATGTGAATGATCATTTTGCAATAAAAGATTCTAATGGACTTTCCCAACTTGAACTTGATTATTACTCGGGCAATGAAAGAGGAAGGCTTCTTTATGATAAGCTTGGATTTATTCAAGTTGGAGAGACTCCTAATGCCTTCATCTTGAAGGATGGAACTCGATATAGCAGTATAAAAATGGTAAAGAGCATACAAAAGTGATAATTTAAGAATTATTAAATTACGTATGAGAGGTGTAAAAATGCTTTTCAAAGTGAAATGGAATAAATATACTTGACATTTTCATGGTATTTGATATAATAAAAGCACCGAAAGCCTTAGTACTTAAGGACAAGGTACTCTAATTTAAGATATGAGTTAAAGCACAGGATTTCCTGTGCTTAATTTTTTATAAAAACAAAATCATAAGTATCGCCCCTATTAGTGAGAAAAGATATGTTCCAAAAGCAGCGCATTGAGACAAATTGCTTCAATTGCTTGGCGCAGGACGACGGCCGAGTGTCTTGCACCAAGGTTCTTGCCAAAGGGGCAAGGTTCTTCTAAATCCATCTAGTGGAGCGTAGCGGAACGAATATGGGCACGCAGGTGAACAAGCTTAGAAATTATCAGTTTTCGTAGACGAGCAAGTGAGTGATAGCCGTAAGTTTAATCAAAGCTATGTTCGCTACGCTCCATACCTTTGTAAACTCTGGCATAAGGCATGCATTGCCAATCGAACTTCGTTAACACTCGTTCTCTTGGTGCATGGACTTAACGCTTTTGATGTGCAAGGCAATTTTCTTAAAAATTAAATTTGTATTAAACTTTTAATATTAGCAAAGACTTTTATATGATATAATAAAGCCAATATAAACATAGGAGGGATTTTATGATAGTAGCTATTGGAGGCGGGGAAGTAGGCTTAAATGAAACTTACGAGATAGATAAATTTATTGTAGAGGCAGCAAAGAAAGAAAATCCGAATTTTCTATTTATTCCGACAGCAAGTAAAGATGCTCCGGCTTATGTAAAAATTATTAGTAAATTATATGGGGAGCTAGGATGCAAAACTGACACCTTGTATTTATCTAATGTAGAAGTAGACAAGGAAGAGGTCAATCAAAAGATAGAAAATGCAGATATCATCTATGTTGGTGGCGGCAACACCCAATACATGATGAAAGTTTGGGAAGAATACGGTGTAGACAAGGCATTAATTAAGGCTTATAAAAGTGGCAAAGTACTCTCCGGCTTAAGTGCAGGCTCTATATGCTGGTTTATTTCAGGCCATAGCGATAGTGAGTTTATAGAAGATATTGAAAATCCAAAACCTATATGGGTTAAAGGTCTAAGGCTAATTCCTTATTTGCATTGTCCTCATTATGATGAGCCTGACAGAGTAGGCTTTGATGAGTTTTATGCCGGTCAGCTAACAGATGCTATTGCTATAGAAAATCAAGTAGCAATTGTTTGGGATAATTATGAAATGAAAGTAATCAAATCGAACCCTATGAAAAACGCTTATAAACTTTCTTGGACAGATAAAGGTGTGAAGAAAGAAGTTTTGAATTAAGACTTTTCATATTATGAAAAGGGCAAATTAAAATTTATTGGAGGTATAAATATGAAGTTTACACCAGAAAATTTTGAATTAAAAGACGGCAGAATGTGTACAATTCGAGAAATTCAAGTAAATGACGCTGAAGAAACAGTTGAATATTTAAAAGCTGTTAGTGGAGAATCTGATTTTTTAAATTCTTATCCAGAAGAAATACGTTTCTCAGCCGAAGAGGAAGCGCAATTAATAAAAGGTTTTAACGAATCTGACGATACCCTTATGCTTGTCGTTGAACTGGATGGAAGATTGATTGCAAACGGAACTATTACAAGGTTTAGAAGAAAGAAGATGCGCCACAGAGGAAATGTAGCTCTTGCTGTGCTAAAAGAATTCTGGAACAAAGGAATAGGGACAAAGGTGCTTCAATGCCTTGAAGATTATGCGAAAAAATTAGGGCTTTCACAACTTGAGCTTGATTATTATTCAGGTAATGAAAGAGGAAGGCTTCTTTATGATAAACTTGGATTTATTCAAGTTGGAGAGACTCCTAATGCCATCATCTTAAAGGATGGAACCCTATATAGCGATATAAAAATGGTGAAGAGCATATAAAAGTGATGATTTAAGAATTGTTTTATTATGGGTGCGAGGCGCAAAATACTTTTCAAAGTGAAATGGAATAAATATGCTTGACATTTTCATAACATTTGATATAATAAAAGCACCGAAAGCCTTAGTACTTAAGGACAAGGTACTCTAATTTAAGATATGAGTCAAAGCACAGGATTTCCTGTGCTTAATTTTTTATAAAAACAATACACTTTTCGATGTGCAATACATTTTCTTAATTAATCAATTTTAAAGGGGTCGAATTCGATCCCTTTTAATTTTGCTTATCTATATCCATCATAAAAGTCAAATCCGTTTAAAATCACTTCCCTTTGGGTAGCTATATATTAGAGGTGATATTTATGAAGATAGTTTTCTTAGACATGTACAATTCAAATCCGGGCGACATTGACACTTCCATGTTCAAGGAGCTTGGCGAATTTATTACATATGACAGAACTAATCCATCTGATATAAAAGAAAGAATAAAGGATGCGGACATCGTCATCACAAACAAGGTAAGGCTTGGTAAGGCTGAGCTTGAGGGCACTAAGGTTAAGTTCATCGCCGAGGCAGCGACTGGCTTCGACAACATCGACTTAAATGCGCTTAAGGAGCTTGGCATCGGCCTTGCGAACGTTCCTAGCTACTCGACTTATTCGGTTGTACAGCTAACGCTTGCTCATTTACTGAATGCGACTAACGATGTCTATAGTTATGCAAAAAATGTTCGTAATGGAGAATGGGTGGACAGCCGCGACTTTAATTTCTTCCTAGGCACTATTCACGAGCTTGCTGGCAAAACAGCGGGCATAGTTGGCTACGGCGACATCGGTCAAAAAGTTGCCGATGCTTATAGGGCTCTTGGCATGAAGGTCATCGCCTTAAAAGTAGCGGGTCACAATGCGGATGGGGATTTCTTCCGTGACTACGAAGACTTCTTCAAAGAAGCGGACATAGTGAGTCTACACGCGCCTATGAATGCGGATTCAAAAGAAATTATTAATAAAGATAGTCTTGCGCTTATGAAAAACACAGCCATCATCATAAACACAGCACGTGGCGGTCTTATTAACGAGGCTGATTTAGCGGACGCTTTAAAGAATGGCAAGGTCGCTTTCTACGCTTCAGACGTTTCTGCGCCTGAACCTATGACTAAGGACAACAAGCTATATGCCCTTGATAATGCGGCTTTCACGCCACACATCGCTTGGGCTTCACTTGAAGCAAGACAAAGGCTTTATAAAGTGATTTGTGACAATATCAAAGCCTATATCGATGGCAGGAGCTTAAATAGAATTGTCTAAGAAGGTCGCACTTATCGCCGGCTCATTCATTTCGGGGATTTCGTCCTTGGAGCTACTTAAGGCGATAGAAGGGAAAATAGATGCCGACGTAGATATATACGCGCTTCCAGACGGCTACGGCAACATTTACGAGGCGACAGAGGACCTTGATTCATTCACGGTAGAGACAGCTAGGGTAATGGACGAAGCTGGCGAAGAACACGATCTTAAGTACCTAAGATTCGATGAGCATGTGCTTGTCTCTTTCTCAAACGTTGTTGAATACAAGAGGAAGGGTGAGTTAAGCTCGACGAGCTACTTGGCAGGCGCTCTCGTTAAGAAACTCATTGAGCGTGGCGAGAAGAAGATCACCATATCGATAGGCGGAAGCGGTGTCAATGACGCTGCCATAGGCTTTTTGCGTGCCATGGGCGTGAAGTTTTATAACGTCCTAGACGAAGAAGTGACTGAGACGAGGGACATTTACAAGATAAAGAGCTTTGACACGACTGAGCTTGACGCGCTTATCAGTGGCGTTGACTTTAGCGTTTTGAAGTACTCAAAGACGCGCTTCATCGGCTACAGAGGCACTACTTATCAGAACAGGCTCATCAAGGACAATCTGATCCTTGAGATTTTCGAGCGCAATATGGAGAATTTTCAGTACCTTTTGCAAAACCATTTTGGCTTCAAGGTTAAAAGCGTTGAAGCGGCTGGTGCAGGCGGCGGATCCATGCTTAGCCTAGTTAAGTTTTTGAACGCAAAAGTTGTGGATTTAGGTGATTTTTTAGAAAAATATTTTAATTTTGACAATATTGCTCAAAAAAGTGATATAATAATACTAGTTGACGACTATCTGTCCTTAAAGCTTAGGAAGGAAAGTTTTAGGGCCCTTGTCTTGAACAAGGCGAAAGAGTATGACAAAGAGATTATCGGTCTGGCGCTCGACGCAGAAGAGGAGAAGGCCTCTTTCATCGAGCAGGGCTTTACTAGGATGATAGACCTTACATATGACTCTGAGTCACTGGATAGAGCGGCAAATATCATCAATAATTATTTAAAAGGAGAGGATGACATGGCTTACAAAGAAGAAGCACTGAAGTTTCACGAAGAAAAAAGAGGTAAATTAGAAGTAGTTCCAAAGGTTGAGGTAAACAACGCTCATGACCTTGCACTTGCCTACACACCAGGCGTTGCAGAGCCTTGCAAGCTTATACACGAGGACGAAGAGCTTCAATACAAATACACTGCAAAGGGTAACCTTATCGCTGTAGTTACAGATGGTTCAGCAGTTCTTGGCCTTGGCAATATCGGGGCAAAGGCAGGTATGCCAGTTATGGAAGGAAAGTCCATACTATTCAAAAAGTTTGGTAATGTTGACGCTTTCCCTATCATGCTTGATACACAAGACGTTGACGAAATCGTTAATACAGTTAAAAACATTGCTCCAGGCTTTGGCGGCATTAACCTTGAAGATATCAGTGCGCCTAGATGCTTTGAGATAGAGAGAAAACTAGATGAGATGCTTGATATACCAGTATTTCATGACGATCAATATGGCACAGCCATCGTCGTAACAGCTGCACTTATCAACGCATGCAAACTTCTTAAAAAAGATTACGCAGACCTTAAAGTCGTTATCAATGGTAGTGGCGCTGCAGGCATTGCCATCGCCTATATGATGCTTAACCTAGGCGTTAAGAACATCCTTGTTTGCGACTCAAAGGGCATTATCTATAGAGGAAATGAAAAGAACAACTGGATCAAGGCAGAAATCGCTGAAAAGACAAATCCAGATAACCAAGAAGGAACACTTAAGGACGCAATGGTAGGCGCCGACGTATTCATAGGCGTTTCAGCTCCTGGCGTACTTACTAAAGACATGGTTAAGTCCATGAACAAAGACGCAATAGTATTTGCTATGGCAAACCCAGTTCCAGAAATCTATCCAGACGAAGCAAAAGAAGCTGGCGCAAAGATAGTTGGAACAGGTAGAAGTGACTTTGCTAACCAAATCAACAACTCCCTAGCTTTCCCAGGCATATTCAGAGGAGCACTTGATAGACGCGCAAAGACAATCACATTCGATATGAAAGTCGCAGCTGCACATGCAATCGCAGACCTTGTAGACGATAAAGACCTTACAGTTGATCACATCATGCCAGATATGTTCGACGAAAGAGTTCCAAAAGCCGTTGCAAAAGCAGTTTACCACGCTTATCAAGAGTAATGAGCTACGGATTTATTAAAAAACTAGATAAAGTAGATAAAGAAGTGATGCTGGGAGTGGACCTAGCATCACTTTCTATTACCGAAGACTTCGAGGGAACAGGCCTAAACAATCACTGCGCCTTCACTACAGCTACCAATATCATGAAGATGATGGGCTTCGATGAAGTAAGTTTTGACGAAGTGTATAGACATATACGTTCAGGACCAGTCTTATTTATGGAGCCGCGCATGAAAAAGATCATTAAAAATAGAAAGACAAGCGTAAATATTAAAAGAAAATATTTTCCTAAAACCATGGACATGGTACGCGCCATTGACGAGGGTCATATAACAGCCATGCTCCTAGTAGAGTCAGTAAAAAGCGCACACTGGGTCATAGTCACAGGCTACGCCATAAGCGTGGGAGAAATATATCTAAAAGTCTTTACAAACTGGTATCACGAACTTCGCTACTATAAAGTGAATAGTGGGAGCAAAGCCGTGATGAGCCTCGAATTTTTTATTTAGCCTTGACAAATTATTAAGAGAGGACTATAATAAAGCTACATCTAATACTTTGGGGTAAGGTGAAATTCCTTTTAACCGGCGGTAAAGCCCGCGAGCGTTTGCAGAACCTGTGAGATTCAGGTGCCGACTGTATAGTCAGGATGGAAAAAGATCTTAAAGGTTATTAGTTGAATAATCATTAAGGAGGGTGTTTTTTTTATGTCAAAAGCAAAAAAAATCACATTAATTGCAGCAGTTGCCGCCATGGCAATAGTTTTAACAGCGATAATTCGCTTCCCGATCACATCACTACCATTTCTTAAGTACGATCCAAAAGACGTGGTACTAACAACAGCAGGCTTCATCTTTGGACCACTAGTAACGATAGTCGCAGCAGTGATCGAAGTTTTGGTTGAGATGATAACTTTCTCCGAGTCAGGACCTTGGGGCGCAGTGATGAACATCATCGCAACACTTTCATTCTCAGGTATAGCGGTAGCTATCTACCACAAGAAGAGAACTACAAAAGGAGCAGTTTTGTCACTAGTATGCGCAGTTTTATCGCTAACAGTAGTTATGTCACTTTGGAATCTAGTCATAACACCGATATACACAGGCTTTCCAAGAGCAGAAGTAGTAAAACTTATGCCAGTTATCATACCATTTAACCTAATCAAAGGCGGAATTAACGCAGCACTGATTATACTACTTTATAAGCCAATCAAGAGCGCGCTAGCAGGCGCTGGACTTACAGAAGAAGTAAGCTCAGAAAAGAACGCTACTTGGACGACAATCAAGATGGTGAGCTTTGTAATATTGCTTTGTTTGATAGCACTGATTATATATTTACGTTCAGGACTTAAATAAAATTTCGCATTCAAACGAGCCCTTGAACTCGTTCCCTCCTCGGCAATGCTCAGGTATGACATATACATTCCGCTTGCCTCGTCGGTCCACATCGTCCAATCATCTCGTTTGCTCTGCGAAATTGATGAATAAAGATAAGTGGATACTAAATCAAATTTCTTTGCAAAATTGTAAGCGAAATTAAAAAATTAATAAAATGAGGCTGTATAATATCTATTGGGGAGTAAAAACCTCAATAGATATTTTTTTGAAAAAATTACAAAAAAAGTTGCACTTGCACACATTTTATCCTATACTTAAAATAAGGAAAACTAAAGTAAAGGAGATGTGTGCAAGTGCAAGAATATAATACCATAAATTTGCTAGCTTGTAAAGATGTAGTTGTTAACAATTTTAAAGAAGGTGAAAATGTAGTAGTTATAGAGGCACAGACAAGAAAGTTAAAAAGCTGTCCATACCGTGGTTCTAAACATATCTGGGTTCATGATCATAGAACTCAAAAGAAAAAAGATACACAGATGCATGGTAAAAAATGCATAATAAAGCTAAGAAAAACTAGATACAACTGTAAATGCTGCGGAAAGAGAATCGATAGCAAAACAGAACTAGTAGCAAAGAAAATGACAATGACAAAAAGACTAATAGCATCCATAGCTAGAGAGTTTAAAGAACTTTATTCAATAAAGTCAATATCAAAAAGATACTCAGTAAGCACATCAACAGTTACAAGAGTTCTCTCCTATCTATCAGTAGAGAGGAAAAGCCTTCCAAAAGTACTTTTAATAGACGAGTTTAAAGGCGACAGCGGCTCATACAAGTATCAGTGCTCACTTTTAGATGGCATAACACATGAAATCATAGACATAGTTAAAAGCAGACAAGAAAATATCTTGTTTGAATACTTTAAAAACATACCAAAAAAAGAAAGAGACAATGTCAAGATATTTGTTAGCGATATGTCAAAAACATTCAAAAATGTTAAGAATGCATACTTTAAAAACGCAGTACACATAGCAGACAAATATCACTTTGTAAGACAAGTTTCTTGGGCTTTAGAAAACGTAAGAAAGAGAATACAAAAGATACATCAGCAGAAATGAGAATATATCTAAAAAGAAGTAAAAGCATACTTACTAAGCCCATGTCAAAACTTAATGATGATCAAAAACGAGAGGCAGCACTAATGCTAGAGATAAGCGAAGAGTTAAGACTAGCATACGGTTTAAAAGAATCCTTCTACCAAGAAGTTCTAGTGCAGAAAAACAAAGAACAAGCACAATACAAGGTAAACGCATGGATAGACATATGTAAAAAATCAAAACTAAAAGAGTTCAGATCATGCATAACAGCCTTTACAAACTGGACTGATGAGATCACAAACTCATTTGACTACAAATACTCAAATGGAGCACTAGAAGGTAAACATACAAAGATAAAGACATTAAAAAGAAACAGCTTTGGCATGAGAAACTTTGAAAGATTTAGAAAAAGAATAATGCTTTTAGACTAAATTATATAAAAAACATCATAAAAAACTAATAAACCTATATAGGTTTATTAGTCATGCAAAAAATACATAAATTTGTGTTATTTTAAGTATATATGAAAAAATATGTGTAAATGTTAGTTTTAACGTAAAAAGAGAGACTTAAATCAATAAGTCTCCCCAATATTTGACATAGAGCCTAAATAAATTAATCAAATAATTTAACACACATAAAGCAAAGGACAGAGATTTTATTTTTTCTGTCCTTCTTTTATGTCTAATTTATATTTTCAAGAATTATTTATTCAAATAGTGCTTGTATGTCAAGTCCATCGCCGTAGCTCCTAAGGGCGCTGTAATCAGTATCGCAAGTGCAGCAACTGAGAGGATTATCTTGCCGCTTTCGAGGCCCATTGCTAGTGGCACGGAGCCTATCGCCGCTTGCACTGTGGCTTTTGGCAGGTAGCTAAAGACTGTGAATAGCTTTTCCTTCTTATTAAGTCCGGTGCCTGCGAGTGCGATTAAGACGCCAATCGTTCTAAACGCAAGCGCTAGAAATATCATAACGACCGCCATGAGCCCAGCGTCTAGGGTGTAGCGTATGTCGACTTCGGCGCCAACGAGCACAAATAGCATGACTTCGGCTGCTATCCAAAGTTTCGCAAACTTGGCTGATAGCCTTGCCGAGACGCTCTCCACGCTTTTGATTCTGATGGTCATCGCCATGGTCACGACGGCTATAAGCGAGGAAATTGCAAGCTTTTCCTTAAGCAGTCCCTCGATCGCAACGAGCAAAAAGCTAAGCGCCATGATGATGATGACTTTCATGCTATTTCTAATTAGATGCTTTTTCGAGAATGATTTTTCGAAGACGAAGCTCGCGATGAGGCCAAAGACGGCGCCTATTGCTATGCCTAGGACTATGCTTATGGGGATCTTGGCAAACTGACTTAGGTCTACACCCTGACCCATGGCCATGCCTAAAAAGCTTGTGAATAGCACTATGACGAAGATGTCGTCCATGGATGCGCCTGCCATAATCATCTGAGGGATGGCTTTGTCTGTGCCGTAGCCCTCATCAATGAGCATGGACATGCGCGGAACAACGACTGCGGGAGAGACTGCGCTTAGGACGGCACCCATAAGCAAGGCGTCTATGGTAGAAATTTTTAGTAAGATGGGTGCGAGGAGTGCATAGCCCAAAATTTCAAAGGATGCGGGCAGAAAGCTTAGTAGGAGGGCGGGTCTGCTTGCTTTTTTGAGGTCTTTTAAATCGAGTGATAGCCCTGCCTTGATCAGTATGATGAGTAGGGCGATTTGCCTTAGCTCGGCTGAGATGCTTAAAATTTTAGGGTCGAGTAGATTTAGAACGAAAGGCCCTAGGACTATCCCTGTAAATAGCATGCCGACTATGCGTGGCAGCTTTAATCGTTTTGAAATTTCAGCCATGATTAGGCCGAGCAGTAGTATGAATGCCAATGATTGTATCATTTTTGCTCCTTTCATAAAATAAAATTAATTAGTGCATAAAAAAAGCTGGCGCCCCTGTAAAAACAGAAGTCATCAGCTAATAGCGGTTTCATTTCGTGGGAGAACTTCATTCCCATGTATTGATTATATATTTATTTTAATTAATTTTCTTGATTTTGTCAAGTGAAAAAGCTAAAATTTAAAAAGATAGCATCTTAATAATTATAATTTCTTAGGAAAAGAAGAACCCCGTCCATAAATGGACTAGCCGTAATTTTAATCAAATCGACGTTCACTACGTTCCGTCTCTTTGTAAACTCTGGCATAAGGCATGCATAGCCAATCGAACTTCGCTTCACTCGTTCTCTTGGTGCATGGACTTAACAACCTTTACGCTACGCATCGTGATGATTGGGCGATATGTAATGTTAAAACAAGTAGAGTTTAATCAAAATATTTATTCATACTGTTTCGCAGAGCGATGAAGAACCCCGTCCATAAATGGCCGTGAACCTTTGCGCTATGCTGAGATTGGCGTTTGAGCAAAAAGCTAATAAATTATAATGTCAATTAAGCTGATCAAACTATTTTGCGGATAGAATTGATGGATAAGGCGCAGCATAACGAGCGACCGACCGACATCGTACTAAATGGTACGTTGAGGGAGGAAGCGAAGCGCGCGAGCCTTAGGCGCAATTCTAACGCAAAATAAAAGCTAATATTTAAAAATATTAGCTTCCCATCCCTTGACGATCTTCTTTAGGTTCAATCATCGCTTTAACAACTTCCTTTCGTTCGTGTGCTTCAAAAGAACATCTTATACATCCTTTCTTAGCGATCTTCCTTTGTAGATTCATCCATATGCCCTTCATTGTTTAATTTTCACCTTGAAAAGATAAATAATTCTCCTTTTACAGAGATAAATGAATGTCTTTTCATAGTCGTGACTTTTTTACACATGTCATCTACCATCGTCATAAATATTAAATTTTATTTCTAAATTACCTCCACTAATAAATATCTTATTCTTCTTATATAAGAATTAAGAGAATATGATTAAACAAGCACTTCAGCAGCTATTGCCACTTAAGGTTCATCTAATTTAGACTTTATTTACCTTTGATCCACATTTCGCTCTCAAATAGTAAAACTTAAGCCATTCATTCCTTGCTAAAATATTTAGCTTCGTATCTATATTAAGTCAAGGGATGGAGCTAATTTTCTTTAGATAGAATTATCTTTCTTCTATCTTGATTACATTATAGCACGGTAAATCGATTATGTCAAGTACTTTTTTTAAAATCATACTTTAGTAGTATGTATGCATCTCCATTGATATAATTTTATGTAAATGGGTAGATATACTTAAAGGGGTGTTTATATGGCAAACTACACGCAAAAGCTCATTATTGACACGTTTAATGAGATGCTTGACCGCATGCCGTTCGACAAGATTACGGTGACGGCTCTAATCAAGGAGTGCCAAATCGGCAGAAATACTTTTTACTACCACTACCAAGATATCTACGAACTATTGGACGAGGCACTCGGGGAGTGGTTAAAGGGTCATATAGAGTCAACTTCGGCTCAGTCGTGGCAGGATGTTGCCAAGGCGATACTTTATTCATGCGTCGAGCACAAGAAGAGGATTTACAACGTTTACAACTCTCTATCGCGTGACCAAATCTGCTTTTATGTATTTGAAAGGATCTCTTCGACCGTCTCTTTGTATATGGAGGAGTACGCGCGAATCACGGGCGGCGACACAGCTCGCGCGAAGCTTGCTTCTGAAATGATTACTTACACGATAAGCGGATTTTTCATGAGATTCTTATGGAATGATATGCAAGACGACATCGACGATGGTATAGACAAGCTTGGTGTGATCTTTGACGAGCTGATTGACTCTTTTGATGGGGGCCTTGGTACAGATAAATAAATATGTCCTAATTTGAACAATTCTCCTAGATTGCATATTCACAAGACCATGGGCTTGGTGATATGCTATATTGTAGAATAGTAAAAAAGGAGGATTATATATGAGTGTTTCTACTACATTAGCCAAATTTGGCTTAACTAAGGCATTTAATCATCTATACAAGGACCCTGAGGCGAATTTACTTGAGGCTATGGACTGGGCAGATAAGTTTTCAAATGGCGGCTTTGCTAATCAAAGAGCGGCCATTCGTAAGGCTATAAGTGACCCGAGTGATCCATACTACCCATATGTTCGTCATATACTTAATGATGTTGACCCAGAAATTGTCAAGACTTTGATCGTAAATTTCTTTATCAATGGTAACTTGGTCGGCGGTCCTATTCAAGAGGAGCTTAGACAAAAGTACAACTGCAATATACCGTGGACTATACTTTTAGACCCAACATCGGCTTGCAATCTGCATTGCACAGGTTGCTGGGCTGCGGAATATGGCAATAAATTGAATTTATCATACGACGAAATCGACGATATAATCAAGCAAGGCAAGGAAATGGGTGTTTATTTCTACATATACACTGGCGGCGAACCGCTTGTTAGAAAGGACGATTTGATTCGTCTATGTGAAAAGCACGACGACTGCGTATTTATGGCCTTTACGAATGGCACGCTAATAGATGAGGCTTTCGCGGATGAGATGCTACGCGTGAAGAATTTTGTTCCGTCCATATCCTTGGAGGGATCTAAAGAGGCGACTGACTCAAGACGTGGAGACGGTGTCTACGACAAGGCTGTCAAGGCGATGAAGCTATTGCGCGAAAAGAAACTTTTATACGGAATTTCATGCTGCTACACTAGTGAAAACTACGACTCAATCACATCCGAAGCTTATTGGGATATGATGATAGAGATGGGAGCCTACTTTGTATGGTACTTCCACTACATGCCAGTAGGCAACGACGCTAGCGTTGAGCTTATGCCAAACCCAGAACAAAGAGAGCTTGTTTACAGAAGAATTAGAGAACAAAGAGCTAGAAAACCACTGTTCGCTATGGACTTCCAAAACGATGCTGAATTTGTTGGCGGCTGCATCGCAGGCGGCAAAAACTACTTACACATAAACGCAAACGGCGACCTTGATCCGTGCGTTTTCATACACTACTCCGACTCAAATATAAGAGAAAAAACTATACTCGAAGCATTGAGATCACCACTGTTCATGGCATATCACGACGGACACCCATTCAACGACAACATGCTTAGACCGTGCCCAATGCTTGAAAACCCTGAACTTTTAAGGGAAATGGTAAAGAAAACCGGCGCCAAATCTACAGACCTTGAGTCTCCAGAAAGCGTTGACCACTTGTGCGACAAGTGCGAAAATTATGCTAAACATTGGAAACCAAAGGCTGAAGAGCTTTGGAGCGCAAAATAAAATACTCTCTAAAGATCTGCCCATTGACGTGGGCAGATTTTTTATGCACTGCCATTGATATATTTATGATTATGGCGATGGCGAAAGTGATATTGATAAATTTATAATTATGGTAGAGTAAGTATAGGTAAAATTTATATTGATGGCAAAGAGGCATTGATTTATTTATGATTTTGGTAGTGAATATATAGATAAAACTTATAATGATGGCAGAGCTATTGACATATTTATAATTATTGTAGTGAAAGTATAGATAAATTTTATGGACCTTGGGTATATATATACTGGTGATAATTATGAAAGTTGAAATAAAAGAAAGAGCAGCTCAAAGACTTAATGAGCTAAACGTTAAAGAGCACGAGGACAAGGCCCTGCGCATAAGGCTACTCAACTACTCATGAAGGGGCGCCGTTTATGGCGTGACTTTGGATAAGTTAAATGAAAACGACATAGTCATTGAGGTTGATGGCTTTAGGGTTTGCGTGAACAAGAATATGGATTATATTGAGAAATTTACGATAGATTACTCGGTGAATCCGTTGGCGAAGGGCTTTCAGGTCTATGTGGACTAGTTCTTGTTAAAACGAGCCCTTTAGCTAGTTTCGAATTATTTTGTCGCTGCGGAGTGCGTCTGCACACCTCACTCCAAAAAATTCTGTACAACGCTAAATCATCTCGTTTTTCCTAAGAACTTTAGTATAGAATTAATAAATATCTACTTGAATAAAATTAAAAGGGCATATGGTTTAGACCATATGCCTTTGTTTTTTAAGCCATCTAATATTATTTACTTTAATTTACATTCATTTTTTAGATAGGATTGATGCATGGGACGAAGTGGAACTTTGAGGCAAGCGGAGCGTATAAGTCATACTCGAGCATTGCCGAAAAGCGAACGAGTTCCAGGCGCAATCCTAATAAAAAATGCTTTATATTTCTACTTCTGTATTATCCTTATCCAAAATATGCACTGCCACGTCCGCGTTTAAGTACTTTGTAAGATTTTCCTTCAAAAACTCAAGAGCTCCTTCAAGTGCGTCGTACCTATCTGGGTCAACGAGCTCCATAATCATGAAAGCGTTCTTAGTATCTTCAGTAATCATCGTTCTGATGCCGTCACGCCAGTTGAAGCATCTGCATACAGCGCCCTTGTCGTCCTTGTAGCAAAGTTCGCCTGGATAAGTCTCAGACGGATCCTCGCCGATAGCTTGAAATTCGTCGCCGCCCTCAGTGATAGTTAGCCTCAAATCGCCCACGAACTTGTCCGAGTCCTCAGCACCGCATGGAAGCGCGTACTTAAGCGATGCAGCGTTGTAGATGTCAACCAAAGTGTTGATCGAGCCAACAATGTTGCCCTTAGAAAGTCTCTTTAGTAGCGCTTCAATTGAGCATCTTGCGCCCTTCTTAGTCTTAAACTTCTTGTACGCCTCTCTCCAAACAGCTACCTCTTTATTTTCGCTAAGTTGGCCAGCTACAAGATATTTTTCCGCTTCGTCGTTAGCATCAAGCAGCATCTTTTTAACTTCAATTGGGCTTTCGTCCGAATTTTCCATGTTCTTAATTAGAATTACCCCAAGCTTCGCCTCTGGGAATAATTCAAAAAAGCTTTTGTCCGCAATAAATTTACTCATTTCTTCCTCCTTATTTATTTTTTCTTATCGTCATTATAACATATAGAAGCTTTATTTGCAAAACTATGTTTATAGTCTTGTCACTTCATCCATTATATGTAAAATGAAAATTAAGGGGAAAATTCCCCTTATTTTTCAGTCAGTTTATTAAAAATATTTTCCGAAGTCTAAGACATGTCCTGACAATTAAGAACAAAAGACCAAGTATTTTATATTATTTCTTGCAAGTAAAGCATAAACATATTATAATGAATATATAATAAATGAAAACAATAGCTATAAATAATTAATTATAAAATTTACTACACGTTTAAGCATGGCAAATACTTGTTAAATAGAGAGGTTAAAAGAATGAAAAAATATAAAAAAAGGAATTTAAATTATTTTATACTTACATTGATAAGTATTTTTACGAGTACAATATTTGCCGTAGTCTTACAATTTTTTAAAGGTGATGTATTAGATAATGCAATTGCGGGCGAAACTAAAACTACAGTTAAATATGCGATACTATTAATTATTTTCATTTTTGGTGAAATATTATTTTATTTTGCTTATAGGTTATTTAAAGCAAAATTTGTTGTTGGATGTACGAAACTATTAAAACAAGATATTTTTAAGGGCATAATTAATCGCAGTTATACTAATTATAAAGAAAGATCACAAGGAGAGTATATTGCAAAATATGTGAATGAAGCGGATGCTATTAAATCTCGTCATTTTGAGATGATACCACTGTTTTGGGAAATTTTATTTAAAATAATTTTTGTCAGTGTTGCTCTTTTTGTTTTAGATTGGAGACTTGCACTAATAACTATTTTACTTCTTACTACTCCTCTATACATTCCAAAACTATTAGAAAAGAGATTACAGAAAGCTCAAAATGATTATTTGAAATCAGTTGAAGAAAATCTAGCAAAAATAAATGACTGGCTAAGTGGTTTTGAAATCATTAAAAATTTCTCCATTGAGAGACAAATTATCGATAGATTTGATGAATCAAATTTAGGCTCTATGAATAAATTACTTAAGGATTTGAATCTTGGAGCTGTGGCTCAACTTATTACAACACTTATTTCATATTTATCATACTTTGTTGTGTTGATTTTTGCTACGTGGCTTGTGTTTATTGGCGAATTTTCTGCTGGTAAGTTTTTTGTAGCAATAGGTATGATTGATCAGCTATCATATCCACTTATTTCACTTGCAGAAATAATCAGACAACTTGTCGCAATTAAGCCATCATGTGAAGCCATGGATAAATTTATAATGGAGGCTGAAGGCACAAGGCAAGGAAAGTCCTTATTAAAATTAGACGGAGAAATTAAATATTCTAATGTATCTTTTGCGTATCCTGATGGACCAGTGATTTTGAATAATTTTAATTTTCTAGCTAAAAAAGGTAAGCGTTATTTAATTAAAGGTCCAAGTGGATGTGGAAAAACAACTATTGTGAATATGATTTTAAAGTATTATGAGCCTACAAAAGGCGACATTGAATTTGATGGAACATCTATTAAAGATTATTCTAGCACCTATGATTGTACTACAGTTGTTAGACAGGAAGCAATTTTATTTAATGATTCTCTAAGAAATAACTTGACTATGTATAGAGATATTTCGGATAAAGATTTAATTAAAGTACTTGAAAATCTTGGCTTAAAAAAGTTTGCGACAGAGAAATCTTTGGATGAAATAATAACTGAGAATGGCTTTAACTTATCTGGCGGAGAGAAAAAGCGTATTTGCTTAGCAAGAGCCTTACTTAGAGATACTGATATATTGATTTTTGATGAACCACTTGCAAATCTTGATGACACTACAGCGAAAAAAATTGAAGACATTTTACTTTCAATTGAAGACAAGCTTGTAATTATTGTATCTCACCAATTTTCTGATGAAAAGCTACAGTTATTTGATAATATTATAGATTTACAAAAATAATATACATAACTTCGCATTCAAGCGAGCCCTTGAACTCGTTCCCTCCTCAGCAATGCTCGAGTACTTTTGTACACTCAGCTTGCTTCGTCAGTTCGCTTCGTCCAATCATCTCGCTTGCTCTGCGAAGTTTAGTTTTGCATTCGTGCAAAGAACCAAGGTTCTAGTCCTTTTGGAAGAGGTTCTTCAAAATTACGCTTTAAGCTCGTTATATCAATACACAAAAAAAGCGCAGCCACTGCTGCGCTTAATTCTTTTAAGTCATTTAATCAATTTACCTATCCAAGTTATTATAAAAATCATCCACGCTTCTTGCTTCATCGTCTTGGTAGCGTCTTGGTCTGTCTGTATAATCATATCCGTCATCGTCGTAGATGTCGTAGTAGTCGTAGTCTCTGACTACATTTCCTGTTCTAAACTCGTATTGATTTGTGTAGTCGCACATCGTTACTTGTGAGTAGACTGCTGAGTAAAGCGTTCCGATGATCCAAGGTATTGTTGTTATAGCCATGATCCAAGGGGATCTTAGTCCTGTCGCAAGTAGCGCTATAACGACTGTTGCAAGACCTGCGATAACTGCAATGCCTATGCCAATCAAAAGCATCTTGCCAATCCAGTTGAATAAAAATCTATTGGCAAGTCCAAAGCCTGTGCTGATGCATGTGCCTATGCCGATGTACTTATTTGTAGTAACTAGGTAGTGCGCAAAGCTTCCTGCTATGCTGATGTAGATGTTTACTAAGACTAAAACTATAGTCATGATTATAATTATCGCCTCATAAGACTCAGTTAAAGCAGCGATTATGCCGAAGACTAGGGCTGTAGCGCCTGATATAAGTCCAAATACTATGGCTATGGCGATGGACTTGATAAACTTAATAAATACTGCTTCTGACACGTCTTTAAAGCCTCTATCCATCTTGAAAATCCACTTGTTGACGTGTGTAACGAAGGCAATGCCTATTAACTGAATCAATATACCCATGGCAAAGAAGCTTAGCATCATAAGTACTGATGATCTTGTTACGCTCATAACTCTCTTAAAATCATCTTCTCTTATGCTTTTTCTTAAATTGCCCACGCCTTGCATAACGTCTTCAAAACTTTCAGCCTCATCAAGCTCTTTTAAGGAGCTATCTAGTTCGTCTGACATAACGTCATCATTGTATCTGTAGCCTTCTTTAATTACGTCTGATGAGATTTGCATTATTGATCCTACGTTTATAGCTACAAAGCCGCCTATAAGCAAGATGTAGACTAGTGCAAAGCAAAGTAGTGCCTTGATATTATTTTTAATATAGCTGTTTGTCGCTTGAAATACTTCGGACACGCCGCTTGCTCTGCCGCCCTTTCTCTTCGGATCAAACTCTTCATATACAAAATTGTCGTTCATATTATCCCTCCTTAGAAGGCCCAGTTGCCTTCCTCAAATATTTTGTATTCTTTACCATCTTTATACCCAATTATCTCAGTTGTTTCATCACCAATCATAAAATCGACATGAATTTTGCTATCGTTAATACCATTTTTTAATAATTCTTCTTCGCTCATGGCAGCGCCGCCCTCAACGCAAGTTGGGTAAGCAGCTCCGAAAGCTAGGTGACAAGATGCGTTCTCGTCGAATAGTGTTGAGTAGAATAATTTTTTACTATTGCTAATAGGTGAGTCATTTTGCACTAGTGCTACTTCGCCAAGCATACATGCGTTTTCATCTGTCGCGATCAAATCTTCTAGTAATTTTTGATTTTTTTCTGCCTTTACTTCAACGCATTTACCATTTTCAAATCTTAGTGAGAAGTTCTCAACAAGTTTACCTGATAATGATAATGGTTTTGTCGCATAAACAATACCATTAACCCCGTCTCTTTTAGGAGCGGAGAAGATTTCTTCAGTCGGGATGTTTGCTGTAAAGCGAACGCCTGTCTCGCTCATGGATGAGCCGCCTATCCATAGGTGATTCTTTGGCATCTCTATAGTAAGGTCTGTACCTAATTTTGATCTGTAATGAAGTTTTTCAAACTGCATTTCGTTTAAGTACTTAGCTTTTTCTTGTATAGTATTTTCAAATTCGTCCCAAGCCTTGTCTGGATCAGCGCCATCTACTCTAACTATCTTAAATATTAAGTCCCATAGCTCTTCTACGCGCTTTTCTTCAGCTACGTCCGGAAGCACCTTATCTGCCCAAGCCTTTGATGGCACGGCAACGACGCACCATGGGTTTATGTCGTTCATAGTGTATTTTTGGAATGGTTTCATCAGATTTGCGCTCACGCTGCGCATTAGCATAAGTCTTTCAGGCGCTACGTCCTTCATTAGCGATGGATTTGGCGCAGCAACTGACAAGAAGCCCGCCTTTCTCTCTGCAAAATCAAGCATCATATTAAGCTTCCACTCGGGTGCGTGTTTGATCGCCTCTTCACTCATCATCATCGCGCTCATTCTGTCACATTCGTCGTCACGAATCCTTACTATAACTTCGCTTGCGCCTCTTTCGTAGGCAAGTTCAGTTAAAAGTCTAACGAAGTCCATCGCCTCAGTTGATGTATTTATCACGAGCGGCATGCCTTTTTGCACGTTTATGCCCCTCTCGATAACGACCTTCGCGTAATTCCTTAACTTATCTTCAAAATTCATTTTGTCCTCCTTTGCGATTAAAGTATTAAATACTCTCTACTTATGATATAATATATTATACCATATATATTAAGAATATGTAAATGGAGGCGCCATGAAAAGTTTTAGAGATTTAATAATTTTAGACGATATGAATTTAGTTCTTGCTTGTGACAGCGCAGCAGGGATAGGCGAAAAGCCTTGTGACGAAGTTTTTGCTGATGTGGAAATGGTCTCATATTATGCAGCTTTCGTGCCCATAGCCGAGCTATTATGCGTAAGAAGCGAGCCAATGGTCTTGGTCGATACGCTTTGTAACGAGAGAGAGCCTTATGGCGAGAAAATCATTCGCGGCATCAAAAAAGCGATGAAGGACGCGAGGCTTGACGAGGGAGATGGCTTTACCGGATCGACTGAAGAAAACTTCGTGACAAAGATGACAGGGATAGGCGTCACAGTCTTAGGACGTGGCCTTGATATACGCAAGGCGCAAAAAGGCGATGCCATCTACGCCATCGGCAAGGGGCTTGTGGGCGAGGAGCTAATTAAATATCGTGACAAGGCCATGAGCATGAGTGACTACATTTATTTAAAGGAGCAAGACTATATTCATGACATAGTTCCAATCGGCTCAAAGGGCGCGGCGCATGAACTAGCTGAGATTGAGGCGCACGCGGGACTTAAGGCACGCATCGTGAATCACGATTTTGATCTAAATGCATCGGGCGGGCCATCGGCCATCTGCCTAGTCACAATGAAGCCTGATGACTTTAATAAATTAAATTTAAAAAAGGACGTAAATTTGTTAGCTTTTATGGAGTAAATGGGTATAAATGTATGAAGAGTACTAGGAGGCGAGTCAATTGAAGAAATTTAGATTCTTAACAATTTTTTCTGTCATAATTATGTTCATGGCAGGATTTAACGCTCATGCATCGAGCGAAAATAAAATGACTTACAAGATGAATCTTAAGGAGGACGCGATGTATGTGGACGTCAAGATCGAGACGGAGCATACGGGCTTTAAGTTTGGGATCGATGTGCCAGATGGCGCTGAGGTCTACGATGTAGAGGGCAAGAGCCTTAGAGACGATTTCCTTTCGGGAACGAAATACATCTTTGACTTTAACGGCGGCGACAAAGAAGTCTCTTACAAGATCAAGGGCCTTCCAAAAGCCTTTAAAAGGGCCGATGGTTTTGTATTTGGCTTATATCGTTCATTTAACACGCACATCAACACTATTGAGATAGCCTACGAGAGCGTTTACTTTGACGAGCCGGTCTATGAACTATTTACTTCAAAGGGTCTTAACGCTACTTTTGCAGACGGCAAGACTGGTCTTTACGAGATAGACGAGCCCATTGACATAGCTATAGGCATTAAGTATCCGAAGAATGAGTTCGTGAACGCGCCATATTTGGATATGGACTATGATGACTACCGTAATGACGAGCTGATGAGGACGCAAATTACACGCATTGACAAGCCGGGCATCTCTGAACTAGTTCTTAAGGGGCTTATAGCGGTGGCTTTACTAGCGTTTATCATCGTCGGCTTTTTGATGACGAAGAACCAAAGATTTAGAAATAAATTTAGAATAAAGAAGAAATACGAAGAAAAGGAAAAAAGCGGCAAAACTTTTGACTTAAAAGACCTTGATGAGTACATTTACTTAATATATCAATTTTACGACACGAAGGAAGACAAGGTCGCTAGCTACTTAGGAGTGGACGAGACTGACAAGCTTGTCGAGGAAAAACTAAATGCTTCGTATGAAAATCTATTAAAAAAGGGATATATAGAGAAGGAAGACTCGGATTACAGCGTGGCTCTAACAAAGAAGGGCAGGCTGAAACTTGAGGAAATTCTTATCAAGAAGGAATATTTACTCGGTCAAGACGATATTTCAGATGAGGAAGAAAAATTTTTAAGATTGTTCAGGTGATTTAGGTGAGGGTACTTAGCTCAGGAGGCGTAATTATCAATAACAATTTAATACTACTTTTGAAGAAGTACAACGGCGACTACGTATTACCGAAGGGCAGAATCGAGCGCGGTGAAAGCATTGAGGAGGCTGCTCTACGCGAGGTAAAGGAAGAAAGTGGCATCACTGGCGAGATTAAAAAATACCTAGGCAAGATTGACTACTCTTTCATTAACAGGATGAGAAATATAAGGATTGACAAGACGGTACACTTCTTTTTGATGTCAACAAAGGACACGCATACTAAGCCTCAGAGCATGGAAGGCTTTAAGACGGCGAAGTTCTACGAAAGAGAAGAAGCGATTAGTCTTATGAAATACAGCCAAGAAAGAGAAATTATTAGAAAAGCCATAGAAGAGTACGACAGAGAGAAGAATGAGGAGAAGAAATGAGTTTTTCACAAAAAGCTAAGGACGAAGCGGCAAAGCTGATGATCACGGACGAAGACACATCCCTAGCTGAGCTTATGGCCTACGTGAGATACGTCTCATCCATTAGCTTCATATCAGGCAAAGTGGCCGTTTCATTCAGAGTGCAAAAGGCGGCGCTTGCGAGACGAATATTTACAGTAATCAGAAATTTATACGATACAGACCTTGACGTCGACATCTCAAAGATGACGCAGCTAAAAAAGATGAACATCTACACCATAGTCCTAAACGATACGGATATAGTTATGCAGATGTTTAAGGACACGCGTATGGAAGGCTTTTTGGACGTGAACAAGATTCCGAAGGCAGTCAAAGAGAGTGACGATATGAGGCGTAGCTACTTAAGAGCGGCTTTCTTGGCAGTCGGCTCCATCACTAATCCAGAGCGCGGCTACCACCTCGAAATGCTCTTCGAAAGCGAGTTCGAGGCAAACGAGGTCAAGGAGCTGATGAACGTCTACGGCCTTGGGGCAAAGTACGTCAAACGTAAGGAGAACTACATCACTTATCTAAAGGGCGCCGAGGCAATCTCGGACTTTCTCACAGTTATAGGTGCGATGAGAGCCGTACTTAGCTTTGAGAATATCAGAGTAGTTAAGGACGTCAGGAACAATGCCAATAGACGGACCAATTGCGAAACAGCCAATATACAGAAGACAGTTGATGCATCGACAAGGCAGGTAGCTGATATCGAGTACATCGACGAGATGATAGGCCTAGATGCATTACAAGCTGATTTAAAAGAGCTAGCAATACTTAGACTGAATAACAGAGACGCATCACTTGCAGAGCTTGGAAGGCTTATGAGCCCGGAGCTTGGCAAATCGGGCGTGAACCATAGACTTAAAAAACTTGCTGAAATGGCAGAAAATTTACGAATAAATGAGGAGAATTAATATGAAAAGAACCATAGTTACAAACAACGACTACGTTAGAGACAAATACAAAGACGACTTCGACATGATCTACGTAGACAAAGTCGATAATTATACAGGCGTTTTGCTTAAGGCGAGAGACCTAATTCACGAAGGATATAAGCTACTTACACATCCATTGTCAGGATCAGTTAAGCCGAATGAAACACCATTTAAGACAATTATTTTGGAAAAAGGCACAGGACTTGACCAAGACGGACTTATCATAATTGAAGAAGCCATCGCTACCATCAACAAATTTTTAAATATCGAGAAAACACCCGATTACAACGAGCGCGTCATCGACGACTGCAAAGTCATAGACCTTTCCATCATAGACAATACAATCAATTTAAGAAGTTCAATCTAATGAAAGAGTTTTACATTGAAGATATGACCAGTCAGCTAAGGGGCGTTGCAAAGTCCGAGGGACTGGTCTATTTTATTAAAGGAGCAGTGCTTGGCGATACAGTCACAATCACAAACGAAGTGAAGAAGAAAAGCTTTATCGAGGCAGACGTCTTGGATATAGTCTCGCCATCGGAGTTTCGCGTGGACGGGGCAAGTGATGAGGCGATACTCTCCGGCCTTTCTTATGAAAAAGAATTTGAGTGGAAGGTTAATGGACTTAAGATGAACCTTAAGAAGATGGCTGGGCTTGACGTGGACGTAGAAGAGTATATGGCGAAGACTTTAACGCACTATAGAGACAATACACAGGTCAAGGTCGCTCGTGGAGATAATTGTGAAGTAGCCATCGGTTATTTCGAAGAAGGCACAAACACAGTAGTCGACTCAGAAGAGATGCTTTACATGAATAAAGAAGCACTAAAAGTTTATCAAGGCATCAGAAAATTTGTAAAAGAAAATTATAAAGGCTACGATTGGAAGGCAAAGAAAGGTGATATTAAGGACATAGTTTTTAGAAACAACGAAAAAGACGAGCTGATGATTACCTTCGTATCGCACGATGAAATTGTGATTGACCTTGAAAAATTAAAGTCATGCATCGACATGAGTAGAGTCAAATCCATCTACCTAAATATAAACGATAAGTCAGATAAAGTTTTGTACGGAAGAAAATTTATTAAGCTATATGGCGATGACTTTTTAAGCGTAAATATCTTGGGACTTGATTTTAAAATATATCCGCAAACATTCTTGCAAGTGAACTTAGAGATGATGGACGTTTTGTATAAAAAAGCACTTGAGTATCTAGGAGACGCAGCAGAGATGGACGTGCTTGAGCTATACTCAGGCATAGGCACAATAAGCTTATGCGCCGCCAAAGAAGCAAAATCAGTAACAGCAGTCGAAGTCGTAGAAGCCTCAGTTAAGAGCGCAGATGAAAACGCTGAAGCAAATGGCATAAAAAACGCAAAATTCATACACGCCAAGGCCGAAGACGCGATAAATAGAGTTTTGAAAGAAAAAACTTACGATGCAGTCATCGTCGACCCGCCGAGAAAGGGCCTAGACAAAAAAGTAGTAGAGATGCTAAATAAGAGCGGCATAGAAAAGATTGTATACATCAGCTGTAACCACGCAAGTTTGGCGAGAGACATCGCCTTGATGAGCGGGGTGTATAAAGTGGAGAAAGTAGCCGCAGTTGATATGTTTGCTAGAAGTGCTCATTTGGAGACGGTAGCACTTTTGTCCAAACTCGATGTCGATAAGCATATAAATATTGAAATTGAGCTGGATGAGCTTGATTTGACAAGTGCTGAAAGTAAGGCA
>QWCQ01000146.1_pt1 | contig 63271 bp, 76 predicted proteins | sample 1972701 | NCBI WGS metagenome assembly QWCQ01 (sample SAMN09866704, study PRJNA288562) | Human gut metagenome isolate pre4_stool, whole genome shotgun sequencing... | reverse complement strand
ATTTTTGTTTCCCCTTCGGTAACATAGATTTGACCGTAGCTGACGCCTTCGCCTGCACCGACGGTTTTTACGTGGCCGATTTCAGCCTTTAATTGAGCGACGAAGCGTACGTCGAAGTCTCTTCCGCCGGGATCGCCTTCGCGGGTTCCGTATTGAATAATACCGGGGCGAACATATTCTAAGTCGAATTCTCTAAAGTTCATGAGGGCGTGGGAATTGGATACGTGGCGATTCAATGTAATGCCCCGTTTTCTCAATTCTTGATAGACCCAATCGTAGCGTTCGTATTGCTTTAATGTAAAGTCGCGGTTTTCATCGGCCAAAGCGAAGTGGGTGAACATGCCCTTTACTTCAATATTGTCCATGCGAACGATCTTTTCGATGGCATCGACGCTTTCATCCGTGGGCTTAAAGCCGATCCGGTTCATGCCCGAGTCGATGGCGATATGCACGCCGGCTTTCTTTCCCAGACGGCCGGCAAGAGCGTTTAATTTTTCCGCGACGTCCAGGCGATACAAAGCCATGTCGATGGAATTTTCAATCATCATGTCGGAAACTTCTTCCGGCGTATAGCCTAAGACCAAAATGTCGACTTTCGGAAGGGCGCGGCGCAGTGCGATCCCTTCGTTTCCGGAAGCGACAGCAAAGTGGGTGACGCCGCATTCTTTCATGGTCTTTGCAATTTCAATGGCACCGAAGGAGTAAGCATCCGCCTTCACAATGGAAATGACTTCAGTCCCTTCCTTTAAGTGGCGTTGAATTTCTTGCATGTTTTTCTTTACTTGATCGAGATCAATTTCCAGCCAAGCGGGACGTGTGATTTTCATAATTACCTCCTCCAATCGCACTTCGGATATAATTTCTTTTCTCTATTATCCGACTTTCTTCAATAAATTGCAAGAGGTAGATGAAAAAACAAATATTATTCCGTGCTGATTAACGCATTCGCAAAATCTTTTCCGGAAAAATCCTGAAGATCCAGCATACCTTCGCCTACGCCGATGAGTTTAATGGGAATGTCCAGCTCCTGTACCAAGGGAAGCACCACGCCGCCTTTGGCCGTGCCGTCTAGCTTCGTAAGAATTAAACCGCTTAAGTCGGTGACTTCATCGAAGGTCTTCGCCTGGAGAATGGCGTTTTGGCCGGTGGTGGCGTCGAGAACCAAGAGAGATTCTTTCTGCGCATCCGGCGCTTCTTTTTCGATTATGCGGTGAATTTTCTCCAGCTCGTTCATCAAATTCTTTTTATTGTGGAGGCGTCCCGCCGTATCGCAAATTAACACGTCGATGTTTCTGGATTTTTGCGCCTGAATGGCGTCGTATACCACCGCCGCCGGATCGGCCCCTTCTTTGTGACTGATCACCGGCGTGCCGGAGCGCTCGCCCCAGGTTTCGATTTGTTCGATGGCCGCCGCCCGGAAAGTGTCAGCCGCAGCGATTAATACGGATTTTCCTTCGCGCTTAAAGCGATAGGCCAATTTCCCGATGGTCGTGGTTTTGCCGACGCCGTTGACGCCGACGATGAGAATGATGGCGGGAGAAGGCTCCACGTGTAAGCGGTTCCGTTCCGGATCCCCTTCCAAAATGGCGCGGATCTCCTCCGCCAAAAGGCCCTTCACTTCTTTCGGGTCTTGGATTTGTTTTTCGCGAATGGTTTCTTTTAGGCGATCGATTAAGGTCATGGTGGTTTCCATGCCCATGTCCGAGGAGATTAAGAGGTCTTCCAAATCTTCCATCATCTCGTCGTCGATCTTGACGTAATTGCCCAAAATATCGTTGATCTTATAGTTCATGTCGTCTCTGGTTTTTTCAAGCCCTTGTTTCAGGCGCTTAAACCAGCCGACTTTCTCTTCAACTTCGTCGGATGCATCTTCTTTCGGTTTATCTTCTTCTGCAGGTGCTTCTTCCCCGGTCACTTCGGATTCTGAGGAGACTTCTTCCGCCGCTTCTTCCTCCTCGACTTCTTTTTCGCCGGGGGCTTCAGATGCCGATATCGTGTCTTCTTCAATTTTCGCTTCAGATTCAACCGCCGGCTGATCCGCATCGGCCGGTACGATTTCACTTTCTTCGGCGGGAATTATCGTTTCTTCTGTCGACTCATCTTCAGCTTGTTCCTCTGCCGACTCTTCTTCCTCGAGCAATTCCTCTGTCGCTTTTTTTTCCAGCTCGACGTCAGCCTCCGCTTTTTCTACCTCCTCTTCCGAGGCTTCCCTCTCTTCCAGTTTGGAAAAATCGCAGGCCTTGTGTTTTACGGGATCTGGCGTTTCTTTCCGCTCTTCTTTCTCGTCCGCCGGCGCTTCCTCGGCTCTATCCGCGATATCTTCCGAAGCTTCCTCGGCCTTTTCCGTTGCCGCTTTGTCTATGTCCTGTTTTTCTTCCTTCTCCCCATTGGCATCCTGTTTACCGATTTTTCGCTTGATCCACTCCAACATGAGATTCGACCTCCTCTAATTCTAAAAATAACAAACGGGAAATTCCTTTTTCTTCCATGGTAACGCCGTAAATTTCATTGGCCATTTCCATGGTCTGCTTTCTGTGGGTAATCATAATAAATTGCATGTCTTCGATTTGTTTCACGTAATTGGAATAGCGACGAATGTTGGCATCGTCCAAGGCCGCGTCGATTTCGTCGACGATGCAAAAGGGCGACTGACGCATGCGTAACAGGGCGAACAAAAGGGCCACCGCTGTCATGGACCGCTCGCCGCCGGACAAGAGGGAAAGGGATTGAAGCTTTTTCCCCGGCGGTTGGGCGGAAATTAAGATACCCGCCTCCAAAATGTCTCCTTCGTCCCAAGCCAGAGATGCCTTTCCTCCTTGAAAGAGCTCGCGGAAGATATCGTTGAAGTAGCCGTTAATTAAGATTAAGGCTTCTTCCAATTGCTTGCGCATGTCTTTGTCCAGGCGCTTGATCATTTTTTCCAATTTTTCCTTGGAAAGCACCAAGTCTTCCCGCTGTTCCGACAAAAAGTCTACCCGTTCTTTCCAAAGGCTGTACTGCTCCAGGGCATCGCCGTCCACCGGTCCGATTTGCAGAATTTCTTTTTCAATGGCGCTTTCTTTATTCCTCAGCGTCGTGACGGAAAGGTTCAGTAGCGCGTCGATGTCTCCCGGGTCTGTGCTTTGCGCCAGGGCATCGGTGAAGATAATCGCCGCCCGATCCGCCTCTTCCAACTGATTTTGAAGGCGGACCAAATCTTTTTCCAGGGCAAAGGTCTCTTCCTTCTTCGCTTCCAGGGCCGACTTCTCTTCCCGAAGCTTTTGTCTTTCGTCGGAGACATGCTCTTTTAATGCCGCGAGGGATTCTCGTAGCACCGCCACTCGCTCTTCCATGCGGGCCACTTCCGGTTGCGCCTCTGCCACAGATGCCTCAAGCTTTTCCATTTCATCGGCCATGGCACGAGCTTCTCTTTCCGCGACTTCGAGACGGGTTTTTGTACCCGAAGCGTCGCGCTGAATTTGCTCCAGTCGCAGAGACTCTTCTCTGTAAGCGGCGATGATTTTCTGATGCTCGATTTTCGCCCCGTTTAATTCCTCTCGCTTTTCATCTAAGCTGCGGTGCCATCGGTCGCTGTCGTCGTCTTCTAGCGACGTCCACTCTTTCTCCGAGGTTGCAATTTCTTCTAGGGCCTCTTCTTGTTCCTTACACTCCTCTTCGTCGCGACCTAAAGCCGCCGTTTCCTTCTCAATCTCTGCGTCTAAGGACGCCTGTTGCTCTTCGCTGTGTTCCAGGGCGGAGCGCAGGCGATAGAGCTTCTCTTCCGCCCTGCGGCACGCCTCTTTCTTCTCCTCATGGGCTTCGGCCAGCTCTTTTTCTTTATTTTTTAAATCGCCGTAGGCTGCATGCAAATGCTCATATTGTTTCTTCGCTTCGTTTAGCTCCTTGGAAATCGTCACCAGCTCCGAAGCTTTTTTGGCTATTTCGCCGTCTCGCGTGTAGAGATCCGTGGATCCGCTTTTCGCCTGGCCGCCGGTAATGGCGCCGCCCACTTGAAAGACGTCGCCGCCTTTGGTGACGATGCGATAGCGGTGCTTTAAGTCTTTGGCCAGTTGCTTCGCCTCATCCACCGTCTCCACCAAAAGAATGCGGCCCAAGAGAAAGTTCGCCACCGGGCGCAGGGAATCCTCGCAACGGACGCAATCCGATGCCACGCGGAAGGGAATGGCCGTTTGTCGAGAGAGATCCCCGGGGAGAGGGCGTGGCGTCAAGTTGTTTAAGGGTAGGAAGGTGAGACGACCCATTTTCCGGCTCTTTAGGTAAGAAAGAATCGTGCCGATTCTTCGATCGTCTTTTAGGATGATGTTTTGTCCGCCGTAGCCAAGCGCTGTGGATATGGCCAAGGCGTCCGCTTCCTCCACGTGAAGATGCTCCGCCACCGGTCCGATCACGGCATTGTAGAAGGATTCCGACCGAGCAGATTTCAGAAACTGCTTGACGCCATGTTGAAAACCTTCGTGATTGTCCCGAAGACGTTCCAAGTAACGCTTTTCGCGCTCAATCCCTTCCATACCCATGGTCAGATTTTTTATCTGCCCGTCGATTGCGTCGATTCGGCTTTTTATGTCGACGAGGGAATCGCGGGTTCCCGAAAGCCGTTTTTCTAAATCCGCCGACGCGCCTTTTAATTGCGATTCTTTCTCTTCGTAATCAAAAAGGTTTTTCGCGAGTTCTTCTGTTTCCCGCGCCCATTCCTTTCTTCGATCCTTCAGTTGCGCCAGCCGTTCTGCGCGTTCTTTTAATAAGTAATCCAAGGCCTGCAGGCGCGATTCCAGGGAATGACGTCGGTCGGCTAATTGATCCAAGGCCTCGCGGCGGGATTTTTCACCTGAATCCACGGCCGCCACCTTTTCCACGACGCGCTCGTAGTCGGCCTTCATCCCATCGAGGGCAGACGCTTTTTCGTCCATGCGCCCTTTAAGGGCTTGCACCTCTTTTTCCTGCTTTTCCGATGCGGCTAGAAGACCTTCCAATTCCGTCCGCAGGGTTTTGGCGGCGGCTTCTCTTTCGGTTTTCGCTTCTTTTAAGTAGTTACCTCGTTCGATTTTTGAGCGCAGATCCCCGGAGGCTTGCTCCTTTTTTCGAATCAGGGTCAGGATTTCGTCGCTGAGGGCCCCTTCGTTGTCGCCGTCGGATTCGATTTTTAATTCTTTTTCCTGAATCGCAGCTTCGAGGAGGCGATTCGCCTCTTTCTCTTCCTGCCAGGCGGCCTCCGATTCTTTGTAGCGCGCTCGAATTTTCTCCTGCTTTTCTTTCGCCGAGGCCACTTCCCGCGTTAGGAGGGCATAGCTGTACTTTTCCTTTTCCGAATCCAATTCGTTGAGCCGCAGGGCCTTCGTTCGCTTCTCTTCCATTTCGCCGGAGCGATTCTTCAGTTCGGAGAAAATATCGTCGATGCGCTCGATATGCTCCGTGGTTTTATTTAAATTCCGAAGGGTTTCCTCCTTGCGCAATTTAAATTTGCTGATTCCCGCAGCTTCTTCGAAGGCATTTCTGCGGTCCTGGGGACGGGTGCTTAATATCTCTTCGATTTGGCCTTGGCCGATAAAGGAATAGCCGTTTTTTCCGATACCCGTGTCGAGAAAAATCTCCCGCACGTCTTTTTGGCGCACCCGCTTTTTGTTAATGGTATACTGACTTTCGCCGGAGCGGAAATACTTTCTGGAAACGGAAAGCTCTTCGTAGGGCAAATCAAAAAAGCCGTCCTTGTTGTCAAATGTGAGAACGACTTCTGCAAAATTCACGCCTTGATGGCGATCGGTGCCGCTGAAAATAACATCTTCCATTTTATTTCCACGGAGTTGTTTGACGCTGGATTCGCCTAAGGCCCACATAATGCCGTCGACGATATTGCTCTTGCCGCTGCCGTTGGGCCCGACAATGGCCGTAATGTCTTCGGAAAAGCGAATGTGCGTCCGCTTGGCGAAGGATTTAAAGCCGTAAAGCTCCATTTCAATTAAATGCATGGGTGTATTCCTCTCCGTTGATCTGCAGTTCTTCCTCGACCGAATTCTTGCTCCGAAAGGCCACGGGCCCGTAAACGGCCTCGAGGGCCTTCCTGCCGTAGCCGAAGGGGCCGACCAGGCGATTAATCGCCCTGTGGCTTCCCTCCACCGATTCGACGGCCTTGTACTTTTTAAAAATCGGCGCCAACAGGCGATGGGACTCGGCGAATTCTCTGAAATTATCGTGGTAAGGGCCTTCCACGTAGGCGCCGCGCTCCATTTGCGGCAGTCCGACCCGTATGACGGGGACTGATGCGGCGTCGTAAAGATCCAAAAGATATGCCGCCCGCTCAATGGCCTCTTTTAAGGACAGGGGATGAAATTCTCCCGCCGCAACCATGGCGTAGAGTTTCGTGTTCTTAAAGACCACCGTGGGATAGATCCGCGCGAAATCCCCGCGCTCGGCGATCCAGCGAGCCGTCTTTACATCTTTTTCAAAGGAATCTTCCGGCAGGCCGATCATCTGCTGCAGGCCCACGTGGAATCCCGCGGCTTTTGCCAAGACGACTGTGCGGTCCATCTCCTCGACGGATACGCCGCGCTTTGCGGCCGTCAAAACATCGGGATCAACCGATTGAATGCCGAACTCCACGGTTTTTACGCCGAAAGATTTCAGACGCGCGAAGTCTTCTTCACATAATTTCTCCGGCCGCGTAGACAGGCGAATGCCCGAAAGGGCGCCGGAGCTGATAAAAGGCTGTGCGGCTTGAAGAAGCTCGTTTTGTTTCTCCACAGGAAGCATGGTAAATGTGCCGCCGTAAAAAGCCACCTCCGCAGGCGAGTAGGCGCCGTTTTCAAGCCCTCTTACGATCTGACGGTCCACGTCTTCTCCCGAAACAGTGCTCGAAATGCCGGTGATCTGATTTTGATCGCAGTAAACGCACTTCACCGGGCAACCGGCAAAGGGTATGAAAATGGGAATAATATTACGCTTCGCCATGATCCATCTTTCTCAGCGCTTCGGCGGCAGCGGCGCCCTCTGCGGTCTTCCTGTTGCGTCCCCGACCCGTGGCCACGGCCCGGCCCAAAACATAGACCGTGGCTTCAAAGCGGTCTTCATCGCCGAAGGCCGACGGATTGATTTCGCGGAGATCATAATCCACGCCGTTTTTTCGGTACTTCTTTTGCACCGCTTCCTGCAAGAGAGATTTGTAATCCGCCCTAAAGTTTCTGCGCCCGGCGAGCAATGTTTTTTCCACAAAAGCGCGGGCCGCATCCAAGCCTCGATCGCAGTAAATGGCGCCGAGTAGGGATTCGTATAAATCGTCGCTGTGGATATTGAACTTCTCATCTTTCTTTAATTCCTCGCCCATAAGCAAAAAAGATCCCAAATCCAAGGCTTCGGCAGCCGCCTTTAAGGCCGATTCGCATACCAAATCGGCACGCATCTTCGTCAACGCGCCTTCTTCTTCATCACAGTGCGAGTAAAGGTAGTCGCCGACGATAAAATTCAACAAGCTGTCGCCTAAAAATTCCAAGCGCTCGTAGGACTGTGCATTTCTCTCTTTGCTGTACGTCTTGTGAGAAAAAGCCTCGGTCAACAGGGCCGGATTCTTAAAACGAATGCCGATCCGCGCCTCCAATTCATGAAAGGACGTCAATCCAGATCAAACTCTTCCAGTAAGTCCAACACATCGCCGATGCTTCGGACTTTTTCCAGGCGATCCTCGTCGATTTCGATGTCGAATTCATCTTCCACGCTCATAATCAACTCCACCAACTCGATGGAGTCCATATTTAAATCGTCGATAAAATCCATGGAAGGGTCCAGTTCATCTACGGAACGGTTCACCTGTTCGGCAATAATTTCTAAAATTCTTTCTCTCATTGTCCTGCTCCTTCTCTATATTCGTCTCCTCGCACCATGCGCACCAGTGCCTCCGTCGCCGATAAAATGGCCTCGGAATTTGATGCGCCGTGGGCTTTAAATAAGGGTTTCTCAAGGCCCAACAAAGGCACGCCGCCGTAACGACTGTAATCCAGATCCCCTAAGATGCTCTTAGCCAACATCTTCAGTTCACCGGCCTTCTCGCTCCCTTTGGCAGCCGATGCCACGCCATGTTGAATGTATCCCACCGTGCCTTCGATGGTCTTCAGTAAAATATTTCCGGCGAAGCCGTCGGTGACAATGACGTTCACATTGTTAAACAGGACATCTCTCGCCTCGATGTTTCCGGCAAAGTGCTCGATGCCGTCGGCCATGAGCGCGTAGGCCGCCTTGACCTGTTGATTGCCCTTGCCTTCTTCCGTGCCCACGTTTAACAGGGCTACCGTCGGCGCTTCCACGCCTTCGACATCGCGCAGGTAACTTTGGCCCATTTCGGCAAAACTTAAAAGCATTTCATGGGAGGCGTCCATATTGGCCCCCACGTCTAAAATTAATTTCTTTTGGCCGCTGATTTCTAAATAAACCGGAAGAGCGGCCCGTTCAACGCCTTCTTTTCGCTTCACGATAAACATGCCACCGGCCAACAAAGCGCCGGTGCTTCCCGCGCTGATCATGCCGTCGACTTTTCCCTCTTTTAAGGCACCGAGGCCCATGACAATGGCGCTGTCCTTCTTTTTCCGAATAGCAAGCGCCGGGCTGTCTTCCTGAGTAATGGCCGAGGCGCAGTGGACGATATGGCTTTCATCCACGCCATCGATGGCCTTTAAACGCGCTGCGTCGCCAAAAAAGATCGGCTCGATGCCCAAGGCCTCTTTCGCCTTCAGGGCCCCTTCGACAATCGCCTGAGGTGCGTGATCCCCGCCCTGGCAATCAAAAGCTATTTTCATGTGCGTTCTCCTTATATATAAACCGGAAATAAATGCGACTCTTCGATCCAACCTATTGTAATATAAACCCTTCCCGTCATTCAACTATTTGGCCGAAGACGAGGAGTTTTCTGCAAAAAAATAACCCTACAACTCTGAAAGCTGTAAGGTTAAACACGTCAATGCGATCCCGCCACCGAGACAATATGCCCGGTATAGGGAGTCTACATGGTGCGGGAAAGAGGACTTGATACCACATTTCGAATAACGCTGTATTTTCCAATACTTTCAACGCTTTAGAGCCTGAATTGTTGGCTACAAGTTGGCTATTGTGCTTATAGCCTGCTTTCATATTTTTAATTTCTCCATTTTTTTCGACGTCCTCAGATCGATTTTAAGGCCTTTTACAATCTCTATAGATATTATATCACCTTAGTCGGCGCTGCGAATTGAAGCTCCTTCGTTTTTCTGTATATCCGCAATGTCTACTTACGATTATTTTCATGCCCACTAACCATTCCGTAATCTCCTATGCGTGTTCCGCTTTCATAGAGACCAACGGCGGACAATCCAATCACAATTCCTGTAATCGCATTTTCTGCAGACAATCCCGCTAAAGCTAGTTGCATAATCATTCCGATTATAACCGCAAGCGTAGGGCAATACTTATTTGGAACTCCCGCTATTTTAAAGGCCTGTGTCAATCCGACGACTGCCGACGTCAGAACAATTGCATGTTGCATTTTTGCCTCCTTTTTGATCATAACGATAAAGCATTGTTACCATTTCTTCTCGCGTCATCTCAGCGCCAGGACGGGTGCCGTCAGTGATTCCTTTTTCTTTTCCCCACTCCCAAGCATCTTTCGCCCAGTCGGAAATTTTGTTAATGTCCATAATTACTCCTTTGTCGTATCTTTGCAAACCAAGTCTTTCTATTAAACTGACTAACTTTTTAGCATAATTAAGATCTGTTGCATACCCACATTCTTGAAGCGCTTTGCATTGATCCTTATAATTTTTAGCATTTAGTACCCGAGTATAATTCAACCGTCTCCAATCAGTGGAAAAGAAAAAATTATCGTGGTCAATAATGCTATCCTTAATAGATGGATATTTTCTAAATGCGGCGTTGATTTGATATTTTTCGCCCGACGTTTTTTGTTCCCACGTGGCCTTTGTATAGGTTTCTCCGTGCCAATCTAAAGAATCTTTAATCCCAAATAAATTGTTCGCATTTTTGGCCAGATCACTTCTGCCCCAGTCGCTTTCTAAAATTGCTTGGGCAATTGTTACCGACGGCAAAAGTCTTAATTTTGTACCGTTTAAATGTTCTCGTACAATTTCAACAAAGTCTTTGTCCTGAGGTTTTGCTGGTGCAGTATCACTTGTTTTAAGACCATAATAATTAGCCAGCACTTTGGCGGTAGCTTCTGCGCACGCCCTAAGGTTCGTTACAAACTTCCGAGCATCTTCGTGGTTATCGTGGAAAGCATGTTCAATAATAATATTTTTCTTTGCTAGACCATGCCTGAGAATCCCGTAATAATTCGAGCCGTTGCGGCTTCTCCTATATTTCGTGCCGCGATTGTTTGTTCCAATCGCGGTGGCAATGACGCTGCACAATTGATCACATAGAGATTTACAAGATTCCTTTGGATTTGTGCTGTCATAAATTTCCACGCCCGTTGCTCTTCCGTTTGCTGCGTTAGAGTGAACAGAAATCAAAAGGTCAAACCCCTTGGCTTTTGCACCTCGTGCTTTTAAGGACGGATCAGGGCCGATCGTTGATTTTGTCATCTCAACGTAAAAGCCGGCACGTTCCAATGCCGGCTTTAAAAAATCTCTTGAATAAATAAAGTTATTGTCCCCTTCATTACAGTAGGACCAACCAACAACCGGGACAAAACCGCGATTGTAGGCACGTCCGCCCCCGTGACCTGGATCAAGCATGATTTTTATCATTCTCACCCTCCTTAACATGATGTTTTAATTTTAGAGATTCAACATCGTCTAAACTTACCTCATTGATTTCTGATTGTATTCTTCTGAAAAACTGCGCAAACCACTTTGGAAGCGGCATTCCCATATCCGAATAATTTTCGACGATAGATACTCCATAAGTGGCTCCCATAGAGTAAATAAGGAATTTAGCTAACCAACCAAAACCCAGCAACCACAAATAAGGACAGGTTAAGAATATCAGTAGTATGACCGCCAGATGCTTTGCAATTCCTGCGGCACCCACTTTGCTATCCAAATCCTTGTTTACTATTGCTTTCGCCCACCCACTTACGACGTCGAGGATCACCAAGATTGTAAATAAGTGGTACAAATTTACTTTCGCAATCCTAGAATAGGCGGCAATAATCATGTCCAGTGTTACTTCCATAGATCACTCCTTTCTAACCTATGCAACATTTCGCAGTCAATTTTAACCACCCGTCAGTATCTAACCAGCGTTGAAATTGCGTTAACGTCGGTCGAGGAGTATTATCTTCAAAGATAAAAGATGACACATTTAATTCATCAAACATCCATTCACCCTTAATTGGATGAAGATAATATCCGTCGAAGTTGAATAACCTTATCGGTTGACTTTGAAGCCAATTCTTATCTTGAGTTGAAATTCCTTCGTCGTAAACCTTTAATTCCTTATCTATGAAAGTAAAAGTTTCACTGGTTAGAAAGTCTCTTAATTCCTTGTCCTTATATTGGACTGACACGGTGAAGCGTTTCAAATCGCTCTTTCTAACAATGCTAAAAGATAGATACATAAACTTCAACCACTTGGTGGCGTCGGCTTCAAATGACCGAAGAAGAATCTTACTAAAACTCACCTTTGGCAGGAATTTCCTCCCTGTGTCGTTTACAGGTTCTGTAAAATTTACCACAAAGTTTTTATCTGTCATACTAAAAATTTGGTAGTTTTTAAATTCCACTTTCTTGGTTCCAATCATATATTGGTCGCCCAAATATATGTTGCTTATTGACTGGTCGTGATTGTTAAGTTTTAAATCTTGCAAAAACATTTTTGTCACCTTACAAAATAAATTGTATTTTGATCTTTATTACTTAATGCTTTGTACTCACTCTCTGTTAACACCACTATTTTAGCTACATTTGAAATGGCTTCTTTATTTTCTCTCGTCCTCTTATCGAAGTCACCAATCCAGTCTTCAACATCTCGGCTAGAAGATACACTTTGCCATGCAGTGGCATTCTCATACCCTTTTGTTTTAGATCGCGATACATCTTCTCCACTCACGGAATCAAGTTTATTATTCCACGTTGTTTTTTCTGTGTCCGTCACCAATCTGTGTGTTGAATCGTCAGTCATTTCAGAAAGCTTTGTTTTCAATTCTGTCTTATCTGCTTTTTTTTCCAATACCGCACCAAGTTCGTTTTCGGTTGGAAGTTGCCGTAGCTTCTGTTTTTCCAGACCAGAGAAGTTACAGTCAGAAAGGACTTTACCTTCTTCTTTTCTTACATATCCACTCAAATCTTGAATCGTGTCTGTATATTTTGGATTAGGTGGAATAGCATCCACTTTCTTTTTTGCCGCATCGGTAAAGTCATTTGTTGAGAGTGCCTTGCCGTCCACTTTATCAACTTTATTATTCCACGATGTTTTTTCTTGATCGGAAACGGTTCTATGCAAGCTATCTTCTGTCATGTCTGCTAATGTTTTTTCATCCAGTGTTCGAATGTTTTCCTGCACCGCAGTTAAATCGGCTTCGGTAAAATTTCTTGCAATAGGTGTATTCACGTCCCAAGTTTTAGCTTCTCCTTGATAACCGCGAGTGCATCCGACCAGAATGTCATTATTCACAGAACTATACAATATAGTTTCAGCACTCTTGTCTGTTCCTATTACCGCAAGATTCGGTCCTTTAGGAAATGCTGACCCATCTTTTACGTAAATATCAGTATCTGCAGAATTAATCGCTTTCGACAATTTTGTTTGTGGAGAATTGACCATCCCCTTGTACATTTCTTTCATACTGTGTAATCACCTCTACTTTGTACAAACCCTTGGAAAAACAAGTCGATTGTCACATAGGCCAAATCGCTTGGTACAATTTCGACCGAATGCCAGGATCCCCTAGAAATAACGTTCTTGTTATTTAGCAAGTACGTTGTCAGATCAATTTCGCCAGAATTACTATAAATCGTGTCCTTCACTTTGCCATTTACTTTCACTGTAAAATATCGCACGTTCCCGTGGCTTCTAAAAATACCGAATTCAATGTCGTGGGTATGATCTTTTACTTCGAAGCGATGGCGATGAGACGGAATATTTATGCGGAAACCGTGTGTGTGATTTTTTACTGTCATAAAGTGCGTGTGGTTGCCCGAAGGGAGAAATCTATCTTTTTTCCACGGTTGGCCGTCGTAACCAAACATTTGAATGAGGCCTTCCATGCCATGGTTGTGACCGCCTTGGCTGCCAGGAATTAGCTGGTCGATGTCAGACGTGGACGTTTGATACCCACCGCCCTCGGTGGAAGACCCGTCGTAATAACCGCCGCCCGAGTCAGTGGAATCAGTGGATCCGCCTCCACCTTTGATTGCCTTAGAATACGCTCTGAATGAATCGATTTTTACTTTGGCGATCACCTTATTTATGACACGCATTTCCTGCGGCACATAAAAATTCAATTCCGCACCATAACGATTATCGGCGTTTACTTGAATGGATTGTGCGTAAAGTTGCGTTGCACCTTGCGCATAGGTCATTTCGATTCGCTGCCTGTCGGCTAAATCTGCGACCGTACTGGCGATTGAAGTTGAGTCATTAGCAATGGTGACTTTGCTGGTCATAATATCGGAATAATTGTACTGAATGCCGATAATGGTGTCTCTATACTTATCACTAACAACAACCGTATCACCAAGGGTGAAATCATCATCTTTAAATAAAGCGAAATCAACTTCAAATTCCATAATTGGTTCTTTCAGTCGATCCAGCATAACTTGCGCTGCATCTTTTAAACTGTCGGCTTTCTCATAACGGCGATCAATCCAAACGCGCTCTTGTAATCCATACTTATCAATATATTTTTGTTCGGCCTGCAAATAAGGAATTCCGTTGTTAATAGATTTAATCGTCAGTTGATTGACGCCCTCACCATAACCGAGCGGATAAATTCGCGTGCAAATGTCTCTCGGATTTGACGTCGCTTTCAGGCTAATCTGATTTTTCTTCGGGCGGACGTGAAGCTTTGCTTCCTCTTTTGATAGCTTTTTTAAACTCAATTTCCATGGATATTGATCCGTATTAAATTTCCAAATATATTCCGCTTCCAGCGGTTTTGGAATACTAAAAAGAGCCCCAGCCAAGTTTTCATTTTCCCAACAATATTCAAATTGTCGGGAAAAATCACACTCGTCCAGAACCCAATTTTTTACTTTTTGTTTGTTCAAAACGTACTGAACAACGTTTTTTGTATAGATGCCTAGGTTTCCATAGACCACAGTTCCAAAAATCACGTGATCCAGTAATGTTGCGATAACATGTTCCGCTTCATACTCATAAGAATCTTCGTTTTCAGTTACTTTTAAAATGCGGTACAATCCATGAGGCGTTTTGACATAGTTGAACATTTTTAAATGCTCATTTTTTGGATCGTTTTTCGGCATGGAAAAATTGACGAAGTTGATTGAATTGATTTTTAATTCTTCGGTGATGTCAAATGCATTTTCCAGATAGGCGATCTTTTTTCGATTTGTGTCTTGCACTTCTAATAGAATCATAGGAATCTCTCCTTATAAATCAACCGCCCCTTAACTGGAATATTACTATAGGAATAAACACTTATTTTTTTTGTATCGCGCCCTATTTCGATCCATTCGTTGCTGGCATAACTATCCAGAATATTTTTCCCATCATAATAAACCGTATAATTTTCAGAGTTCACAGTCACACGTTTGCTATTGGAAGTTCTATGGTAAACAGGAATAATCGTCAAATCTAAGATGGTGCTCTGTGTATTTATTCCAAGGTTTTCGCTTAGTTCCATAATGACCAAGTCGATAAATTTATCTAGTATGATGACAGAATCAAAAGTTTCAATAAAATCATTGTCAAATGCAATGTCTTCGGAAACACATACATCGCAATTCATTTCTTCTTCGAATGGATCTTCGATCATAATGTCTTCTGAAGACCACCCATTTACGTGCAACTTTTCATTCAGTTGAAATTGCATAGCGCATGCCGAAGTAATAGTGCCGCTTGACGTGATTTCTTCGTCAAAACTGATTTCGACAGGCGTTCCGCCAGACAATAAAGCCTTCATACCAACTTGATTCGTTCCTGTCATGGAAAGCGAAATATCTGCATAGGAATTGACACTCAGCTCCAATGTTGCCGAGCAATGCATAGTAATTAACGGCTCTTGTGTGTCGACGCCTGAAATATTAAACGGCGTTAAGTTGTACTTCATGATTAGTTAATGGCAAATTTCAATGCGCCGATGTTTGCAATAGGCATATAGCCTTTCTTGAGTTCTTTGCCAGTTCCTCGGTCATAAATCCAAATCGCTTCGCCAAGTTTTAAATCATCCATAACTACCGTATGATCCCACATTCCCCAATCCGTCGTGGGGCGATTAAAGTTTAGCTTGTTCGAATTTTTAATCACCGATTGGCCAGTTTCATTTTCTTCTGGTGCAGAAAATTCAATGGGTACTCGAGAATAATTGTCGCCGATCAATTCACTTCCACCTTTATCGGGGGAATTGTTAAATAATGCCAGATGAGGCGATACGCCGTTCATGCTTCTACCATTGAAAATATTTAAAAGTTTCTTCTTGTACGCTGTCGATAAATTCCCCGTAGAATAAACCTTAATTTCTCCAGGCATAAATACCGGTGCCTCTTGTGCCCTGATTTCCAAGTCTTCTGTTAACTTCCCATAGGCCAGCATATTTCCACCTAATTTTGAATCACTGATGCCGATATAAGTGACCGTACCGGCTGGCGATTCGGTCTGCGGGAAGTTGATTTGTTCTTCATTGGAAATACTAATGACGCCATCTTTTTCTGCGGGCGAATTAAAACGAACAAGTTGTCGTTCATAACCGTTATAGTTAACTTCTACGCCCGCACCAGTTTCACTTGGGCTCGTAATATAAAGTCCGACATATACCACTGCCGGCGCTGTAAACTGAATTCCTTTTAATGTGTTTAAAAATGCTCTTTCTAAATAATTTGTCGCATACATAATTATCTCCTTTTCAGTTGCGTGATCAAAAAGCCGTTCGATCCTTTTGACGGATTGTCCAATTCAAGAATACAAGGAGTGTCCATTGTTCCTTGATAATCGATTTGTAGTTCACCTTCGAATTCAATGGTTTTAGATTCTCGATAGGCAAACGGTTCGCAGATAAATTCGAGGGTAAATGTCCGCATGTTTTGTTTTGGAAAGTCCATAATTTCGCCGCCATGATAAATCTCGCCAACGTAGTATTTGTCAGGCTCATCCCACAGATACAACTTGCCTTTTTTACCTAAGATATAAGATATTTCTCTCAAATCGGCCCGCGACAACTTTTCAATAACGTCGCATTCCAGCCGAATCGTTCTCTCTTCCCAGCATTCGGCGCCATAATCATATTGACCATGACGCCCTGGGATGGCTATTTTTCTTTCACGCTTCGGGGGCAAAATAAAATCAGTTTTTACAACTTTTATATTAAACCGATCTCTAAAATTGACGCCTCGAAACTCAAAAGAATCACTTAACGTTCCTCGCATTAAATCCCCCTTCGCCTTAATTCGCGGTCGATACCTCGACCCATCTGCGTACCGGCTTGATACGGAGACGGACCAGCTGCTTGCGGATATACATTGATATTATTAACTGCGCCTTGCGCATTGGAAATCTGTGTTTTCAGGTTGTTCAGCTTGTGTTGAGAATCTTGTATCGTCGCATTAACTTCCATTTCAGCCATTTTTCGCATTTGATTTAAAACATCCTTAACCGATTTAATGAATCCATCTTTGTTTTTGTCGAAACCTTTTGTCAATTTCGTTGCGGATTTCTTCCCGACTTCGCCGGCTGTATCCACAATTTCTTCAAGATTGGTAACGAGCTTATCAGTGTATTGACCTTTCAATTGTTTTAATTCACGGTCATAGTATTTTTTCGCGATGCCTTCGGCGATGTTGCGTTTCCGCTTCATAACATCCATATATCGATCCCAATCGGCCTCTGATTGATTGAGAAGCAATTGTGCATATTGAACGCCTTTGTCAATGTCCATAGTTAGCATTTCCGTCATTACCTGTGCGTCGGCACCTCTTGCCGATAACCGATCGAGCAAACTTCCATAAGTGGCAACTTGTTGCAGCTGAGGTTCCAAATCTGTCAGCTTCAACATATCTTCGCCGAATTCATTCTTTACTACTTTTCCTTCAGAATCTCGGACCGCTTCAATAACATCACCATAATCGATGAGTTTTTGCTTTAGGCTTTCGGCTTTGTTTTTAATAGATTCAGCGGCTTTTTCATATGACGATACAATGCCACCATAGGTTTCATCGAATGCTTTGGCATAGTCTTCTAAGTTTTTCTTTTTCTCTTCCAAAGCTTTTTTGTCCGCTTCAAGCTCTTTCTTCCTTGCCTCGGATTTTTTACCGCTTTGGGCTTTTTCGATTTGACTTTCAAGGGCTTCAATTTCAGATTGAACTTGTTGGATTTTTTCTTTATGAAGCGCTTGGAAAGATTCATACATCTTGCCGATGTTCAGAATGCCGAGGTCTGTTAACTTTCGATGCCGTTCTTCAACTTCTCGCTGTTCAAATAATGCCATGTTCATGTGTTGATCGGTCATGCTTTTAATCATGCCGTCACTAATAATCTGCATGGATTTTTCGATTGCCGGCATTGAATCTTCAAGTCCTACGGCAATCCCTTGACCTGCTGGCAAACCGACTTCTGCTGCCATTTTCTTCGATGGCGAATGAATCGATAACGATGCCTTCGCTGCAGCGACTGCTCGAGCTGCTACAGCTCTAGCTGCGGCAGCAACGGCACCTGAACCAGAACGGATCCCACTAGCCATACCTGCTGAAATATTTCTACCAATAGAAACAAATCGTCCACGATAGGAATTAGCAGCACTTGCTGCGGCATTTAGTACTGCTCTTATAGCTGATATAACTTGTCCTTGAGATGCCCTGATGCCATTCGTCACCGAAGTCATCAATTGGCGACCTTCATTCTGGAATCTGCTTTTACTTGCAGAAATCGCTTGAATTAAGCCATTTATGATCGAAGTCATGGCCGATTGCATTTGACCTTTCGCAGCATTAACACCACTAACCATAGAAGTCATTGCAGACGAAACGGCCGAAGAAATAGATCCGACTTGAGACTTGAATCCTGCTGCGAACGCTTGGCCGGCTTGAGAACCTGCTGCTTGCATTTGAGACTTCGACGCTTGAGCTCCTTTTACGGCTGCGTCCGACACAGCCTTACCAGCAGATTGAGATTGACCTTGCGTACCCTTAACCCCGGTAGCATAGTTGTCTCCGGTTGATTTACCTTCAGTGCTTGCTTTAGGCGCAGATGTTTTTAAATTGCCGATTGCTGCCTGAGACAATCCAGTACCAGCGGAGCTTGCAGAACCGGAGGATCCCAAAATCCCGCTTGCATAACTTGTTCCTAATTCAGAACCTTTGCTACTAGCTTCACCAGAATCGGATAATCCAGTTACTGCGGAGGTTTTGGTCGTATTAGAAGCAGAATTAACTTCTCCGACACCTGATAAAATGCCCGAACTAAAATTACTGGATACTTCAGAACCTTTTCCAGAAGCCTCCCCTGATCCTCCCAATCCAGAAATAGTAGAATTTTTAATTTCACCGGTAGCGGAATCGACTTCTCCAAGTCCAGATAAAATTCCAGAGCTGAAATTGGTTGTAATTTCAACGCCTTTAGATGAAGCCTCACCACTGGAATTTGCTAGTCCAGATACAGCGGCTTGACCGGTTGATTGTGAAGCAGATTCGACTTCGCCTTTTCCGCCCAATAATCCGGAAGCAAATGATTTTATAAGATTTCCGCCGGCAGATATTAACTGACCACCAGCACTAACGATGCCTGTGCCGATTGCTGCAATAATACCTGGAACCGCTGCTAATACAGTGGGAATACCTTGAATAATACCCACGGCCAAATGCGTTAGCAAATCAGCGCCTTTTGCAAGCAATGCGGGTCCTTGTGTGCCGATTCCAGCCACAAATTGACCGATTAGCTGTGCGCCTGTACTCAACAGTTGAGCGCCACCCGTGACAATGCCGCCAATAAAACTTTGAACCAGTTTTACTGCAGAGTTTAGTAATGCCGCAGGATCTGACATGATGCCAGTTTTTAATCTTTCAATAAGATAAAGGCCATTAAGATAAACCGTCTCGGCGCCACTTTTAATTCCAGCACCTAGTGATTTAATTAAGCCTTTACCAACGCTTGCGAGGTTGGCCAAACTAAATGCGTTAATAAGCGCCAAAATGATTTGGGGGATATTGGCAATTAACGTCGGAATTGCTTGAATCAAGCCCTTTGCGATGGTGCCAATAATTTGAATACCAATCATTATTACTTGAGGGATCGCACTATAAACCGCAGATGCGAATTCATTGATTAGTCTCGGAGCTTCCTGAATGACCAAAGGTAAATTTTCCGCGATACCTTGAGCTAAACCTTTAAGGATTTCACCGCCGGCTTGGATCAATGTTGGAATCGCGCCGATAACTGCGTCGGCGATATTGACCACCATTTCTAGAATAGTTGTCATAACCTGAGGAATATTTTCGCCGATTCCTTGAGCCAATCCTAAGATCATTTCAGCGCCGGATTGGATAAATTGCGGAACTGCTGTGCCTAACACACTTGCAACTTGACCAATCGCGGTCATAACGGCAGTTCCTATTTGAGGCGCATTTTGTGCCAGACCTTGAACCAAGCTAACGATTAACTGAGCACCTAATGCTAAAAATTGCGGAAGTAATGTCGTAACACCTTCGATTAACGTCGTCGCAATTTGTGAAACACTTTCGCCAATTTGACCGATATTTTGAGAAATGCCGGTGATTAATTGTTGCGTAATATCAATGCCGAGTTGCATAAATTGTGGTGCAACTGCCGAAATATCGGCGATGACACTTGCCATGGTTTCGCCGATAACTTTACCGATTAACTCCATCCGACTACCGGAATTCTCCATGCTTGCTGCGAGTTGGTCGAACAAAGTGCTTGCTTGTTCAGAACTTAATCCGAATTGTTGCATAGCCCAATCGACAAATTCCGCTTTTGTGGCGAATTGTTCCATCTTGAAGCTGGCTTGTACGAGGTTAATCCCGAGTTCATCGACACTAATCCCAGCGTCTTCCAGATTCGACTTGAGTTCTCCCATGTCTAATCCACGGAAGGCCATGGAAAGGGCGTCAATGTAGCCTGTGGCCGTCGAAACCGAGGTTCTCAAATCTCCCTGGAAGGTCTGGTAAAAGGCTATGCCCAATTCTTCCAATGCCGATTTCATAATGACCAGATCGCCCTTTAGGTTGTCGATCATAACCTTGGCCATCTCTTCGGCAGCGCCAGCAGAATTCCTGATATTTTGTTCAAGTTGGTTCCATTCGCCACCTTCAATGGACGACTTCAGACCTTCATATAAAATGCCGGCTTGTTCGGCGGATAGCCCGAAGGCTTCCATAGCATGATTGACGAAATCTTGCTTGTCGGCAAATTGGTCAAATTCTTTTCCGAGGGCAGCGATGTTTTCTTTAAACTCTTCACCTGGCCCACCTGCGGCTTCCAGCGCCATGGAAATATCATCAATATTGGTCGCATTGGCGGCCAACAATGCCGAAACGGCGGCCAAATCTTGCTTATTAAAGACGGTATTCAACCACTCTTTTCGTTCTGCCGTGGTCATATTGGCCATTTCAAGTGAAATGTCGCGGAACACGTCTTTTAACGGTCGCATATTGCCTTCAGCATCGAACGCGGTAATTCCCAAGGATTCCATTGCTTTCCGCGCTTTGTCTGTCGGAGCCGTCAAGGACATAATCACGTTACGGAGTTTTGTGCCGCCTTCTGCGCCCTTGATGCCGTTGTTTGCAAGAATCCCTAATGCGGTATTTAATTCAACTGTACCGCCCGCCAAGTCTTTCGCGGTACCACCTACAGTTAGGATTGCTTCACCGAGTTGAGCGATATTTGTGTTCGACTTTTGAGAAGTCTTCGCCATCTGGTCGATGAACGAATCAGCATCTTCAATAGACAAACCCAGCGCGCTCATGGCGTCTGTTACAATGTCGGTTGCATAACCTAGATCTAAACCGCCTGCTGCAGCTAGATTCAATGTTTTCGGTAACAACTTAATAGCATCGTCTGCATCATAGCCAGCGAGAGCGATATAGTTTAATGCTTCAGAAGCCTGAGTTGCTGAGAATTGTGTCGTTGCACCCATTTCACGGGCGGCAGCTTCCAGCTGTTTGAATTCTTTAGAACCGCCTTTGATTTGTTCTTGTGTGAATCCCATGGTCGCGGCAACTTGACTCATTCCAGACTCAAATTCGGAACCGACTTTAGCAGCAGCGAGGCCCATTCCACCGATTGCACCCGATACAAGCCCAATTGCTTTCATGGTGCCTTTTGCGAATTTGCCCGTCACACTGCCGAGCTTGCTCATTCCCTTTTTAAACCCAGAATCATTTAACTCTGTGTCAAATATTAGTTTTCCATCACTTGCCATTTCTCACCTCGCTTTCTATATAAAAAATAGAGCCTAACCCCACAGAGAATCTGCGAAATCTTGCTCTTTTTCAGATGCCGTTTTGTTCTGTTTCAGTGCATATAATTTCTTCATGTTTTTGTAAAACTTAATTTCATCCCGCTGCATGTTGGTTGTAATTTTCTTCGCCCGATAACCCATGACTTTTGCCATGATCGTTGTTTCTGGGAGATTATAAAATAAGGCTTTGAATTTCCACCAGTGCATCTTTGATTCAGTTAAGTCAATTCCATACGCTTCAACAAAACTAACATAAATCAAATCGCCGTCTTCTGAAAACGAATAGACCGGATCAACTTTTTCAGTTGACTTTTCAATAACATCTCCAACATAAATGTCAAGAATCCGAGTGATTGCCTCGGATTCATTGACAATAAATTGGTCACCGTAAAACATTTCCAATGCGATTTCTATCTTCAATGCGTCGTCAATTTCCTTGTCTTCCATTAAAATTTCGAATCGCATAAATGTTTTAAAATCGGCTTTAAATTGGTATTCTAGACCTTCGATTTTTACCGAGTAGGGTAAATCATCTAAGATTACATTACTCATTTTTTACATAGATCGATTTGAAAATTTCTTCTCTTTGTGTATTCATCTCATCTGTCAAATAATAGGCAAGTTGAATGATGTGCATCATTTTAGGTTTTTTATCACCGAAGATGGTTTTAATCGCGCCTTCTCCGAGAATTTTGTCAAAGATGGGAATCATTTTGGCAATTAGATCATCATAAGAACCATAATTCCCGCTTTTCATTTCGTCTGCAAGAGCAAGGATTTCTTTAAATCCTTCATTTGCTACATCGTCGAAAATGTCGATATAAAAAATGTTGTCTTCAATGTCAACCTTGATTTCATTATTCGTAAATTTTAATTTTGCCATGTTCATGGTCTCCTTTCTCTAATTACTGTTGAGGTGCTGCCGAGGCGTCGATGGTCGCTGTTTGCCATTCGTCTTTAGAGGTAACGGTTACTTTCTTAAAGTCGCCGTTTACTCTAAACGTACCTTCATAAGTGTACGCGTCCATGGATCCGCCGTCGGTGTTAGGAATGACGGAATATTTCCGTTCTCTTGCTTCGTAACCGGTGCCGGCTTTCTTTGTAAAGTCGACGACCAAAATTTCTACAACCGCATCGGTGCCGATAATTTCATCATCGATCAGTTGAGCCAATTTATCGTGAACAGGATCGCCAAGAAGTTGGTCAAAGCCCCATTCGATGGATGCCGAAATACCGACGACGTCAGTAGTTTCGAACATTTCATCGACATATTGACGAGTGTATTCTTTCGGATTCTTGGAATTCGATAGGCCAGTAAAGCCTTTCATTCTGTGGTAGGTGTCGTCTACCTTCATAAAAGCGACTTTATCTGCTCTTTGTACTAATTTTGTAGTCATATTAAACCTCCAAATATAAAAGTTTTAGTTGTATTTGATATTGTCCTCGATCAGCTTCTGCATTGAGCAAATAGCCATTGGTCAATACTTCTATTCGTTGTGCGCCGTCCACTTCGGGAAGCGCCCCTTTTTTGTTATTCTCTTCAATCCAACGTGAAAAATCTTCATAAAAACCTGAGTTTTCCAATTGTTGAATCACTTCGGGCGAGTGGTAATTCAGTGTGGCGAAAGTGAATCCATATTGTTTAATGACGCCACCATCGGAATATCTCTTATAAATCGGATCCATAGGATCTGAATAAATAATATATTCCAGCGGCTCAACTCCAATATAATTCACATTGATTCTGGCTTCTGCATCTAATAAGGGACAATCCATGAAATATTGTCTAATTGCTTCAATCGCTGTCATGATCTAGCTCCTGCAATGGCTGCCGCACCTTTTAAAATGGATTGTTTGTGCGATTGCTTCATCCGCTCAAACCACTTATTCCCACGCATTGGAGCGCCTGAAAAATTTGCGGTCTCATAATACCAGCGCTTTGCGTAAGGCGTTTGTTGAATAATCTTTCCAGAACCAATGTTGGTTCCGTTACTTGCAGCACCGATCAACATCCCTTGCCGAAACGGCGTATAAGGATTCATTAAACGCATACACTCAGAATCAATATATCGCTGTACTTCCTGACCTTTTCCAAGCTTCCGCTTCCTGTAGGCTGCGCCTTGATCGAAATCAAATTTTTTCAATATGATGTTCATTATTTCGCACCTACTTCCCAGTGACGCATTTTCTGTGACCCATAATCCCTCGTGTCGACCGTCGTCACCATACGCACAAAATCATATTTCTTTTCAAGGTCTTTCACAGTAGTAAACTCGTCCTCGATAATTCCTTTAACAATTACATCTTCCGGCTGAAAAGTAATCTTTCCTTGATGATTCGTTTTAAATTCAGAAGGCGGAACATACGTCTCACAGGAATCGAAAGGAATATAAACCGTCGATCGATCAGCGCTCACGAGTCCAGATTGCAAGATATTTGCCCCTTGATTGTCTTCCCAGTGAACATCGTAAACGTAGGACTTTTGATATTTTGTTTCCCTGTTTTCAATGTATCGATTAAAAATTGTTAAGTTTGCATTTGTTAGCATTTAAACACCTCGATACATTAAACCTGTCAATCCAAAATATTTTTTTATAATCCCAACATATTTGTTTTGTTTCATTGCGTCCAATTTGTTCATATCGTCAACAGTGGCCGTCAAATAATCGACGCGTTGAGATCCGACCGCCTCAGACTTTATGCCGTCCGAACGATGACCTTTTAAAAAGTCTTTCTCTTGATCGAAATCATAAGTGATTAGTTCCAGAACGCAATCATTGAATCGCTCCACCAATTGAGGATTAGTATAGTCAATTCGCCCGAACGTCAAGTAATCGATCAGAGCTTTCGCCTGTTTAAACTTTAAGGAAAACTCAGACAGAGTCATATCTCTGCCCGAGTCTGTAAATTCCTTATATAAGTTTTCCATAATTAACCCAAAGAAATAACTCTGGCGATAGGCACGGCTTTATGATCGATATATTGTTTTCCGCTGGATGCGTTGGTATTGACTAATTCCCAGTTCGTTCCGTTTTCCAATTCTTGATTGGTCGGAGATAAAGTCTTCATGGACTTGTTAGTAAAGTTGATCCCATAAGGGGCGAAGCAGTGACGTTGACGAGAGTACAGAGTATCTTGACCACCGTTTACCTTGGGATTGCGATCCATTTCGAAGGGAACCTTAACCCCTGCATCGGTAAATTCGAACGCACCTTCGCCTAAAATATAAGTGGTGTACTTCACCACATCGCCGCTGGAAGTTGTTTCAACCTCAGTAGGCATGGAATCGTCAATAATTACAGAACGGCCATTCAGCGTTGCCAAGGTTAGATCGCGTTGAACGCCTGTCGCGTCGGTATATTTCAGATGCTCAAGTAAATTCAGATTTTCCAAATTCGTAGCAACTTGAGAATGCATGATCGCCAAACTAAAGTTAACTTTGTTTTCTCCCACGGCTGCTTGAAGTGCGTTATTCAGCGTTACTTCATTAAATTTGCCGCTATCAACTTTCGTAATATCGGAAGTGTGGCCGTCGACAAACTTTTTGTTTTCGGCGCCGGTCATACCGAAGATGCCTTTCAAGATAGAAAGAATCGTATCTTGATCGATTTCATCCCAGTATTCAGACACTTGTTTTGCCACATTGTCCATAAAGTCGACGCCGCCTGTAATATCATAGGCGAAGTCTTTTTCAACCCATGCGTTCGCACGACCGACAACAACCCGCGTATGGGTAAAGGTCGGGGTATCATTTTCTACGATGTCCGTTTGACCGTCATAGTTCGATACAGTACCGCCAATGTGACCGAACAAGGGAACAGTAACAATGTTTCCGCCTGTTTGCTCTGCCATGGTCGGTTTAATGCGATCATTCATCACGATCGCTTTCGACTTAACTAATTCATTTCTTTTCAGTTTCGGAATCGTGTCGTAATACTTGCCGAACACTTCGGCATTAAAGTTTTTGCTGTCAAATAATCCTGCCATTTCTTTTCCTCCTTAAATTTCAGCACCTGGATGTGTCGATAAATAATCCATCATTTCAGAATAAGTCATGTTTTCTTTCGGCTTTTCAGGATTGCCCGTTCCTCCAATAGATCCGCTTCCTTGGGTCGGTTGGAACAAATAAGCATCTGTTTCGCGAATGCCTTTAATTTGTGCGTCAAGTGCCTTATTAAAATCTTCTGCCGTTGTTAACGCGTCCATATCCAATAACGCTTTTGCGGCCTTCGTATTTTTTACCTTTGCACCCATTAACGCCGATTCAATATTAAAATCACGCTTTAATCGATCAATGTCCGATTGATGGTTCACTGTCGACTCTTCATATTTTTGTTTATAGTCTTCGGCTTCCTTCTTGATTGCATCCACGTCTAAATCTTTAAATTCTTCAATTTTTTCATTCGCATTTTTTAATTGCAATTCTAAATTTTCTTTTTCCGAATTCAAGATTTTGTTTTCGTTTTCTAAGTCTTTAAATTCGCTTACGACTAATCCATGCAGCCTAAAAACTTCCTTAATCTGCGTTTCATCTAACCCTAGTGCTTTCAGTTCTTCTGTTGTCATGTGTTCCTCCTACACTTAGCTTTTTGAGACGTCGCTCTGTCTTGTGTTTGCGTTTTAGATTCGCCAATCTGGCAGAAGTGGAAGGATTTGAACCTTCGATCTTCGGTTTTGGAGACCGATGCTTTGCCTAACTAAGCTACACTTCTATATTGGCGGCTTTTCGCCGCCATGATCGAAAGGAGACCAAAACATGGAGCAGTTTAACGTCTTACTCAGGACCTACGGACTCCTTTTTGACTATTAAAATAGCGTTGCTTTTTACGCAACGCTTTAAATTCTTCTTCTGATAAAAGTCGCTTCATCGCGATTTTATATTTTTTCTCATAAGGATAACGACCTTGATCGATCAATCGACGACAGCATTTCGCTTCTTTCTCGGTATAAAAATGAGCATGTTGATCGTAATCTCCATGCTCACGCTTTAATAACCAAGGCCGCTCCAACTTTGGATAGTGTTTTATTGTTAGCTTCATATTCTTGCACTAAAAAAGCTCCTATTTCGTTTGAACAAGAGCTCTGTTTTATAACCCCGGAATTGTTTCTTTGATTCCCTTTAACTCACGTTGAACGCGCCTTAGAATAGAGTTTTCCTCTAAGTACTCTAAGCCTTTCAGGGTAATTTGAACATCTTTCAACATTAAAAGATAGCTTCCGTCTTCGTAGCGCCGCACCTGAACTCCTTTAATATATCCTGCATCTACGAGCATTTCTAATAGATGATCGCGCCGGTGCTTATTGATTTCCAAATATTCTGCGCTTAAGCGTTCGACATCAACCTTCGGATAATCTAGAGAGCTTTGGAGCGTCGATAGGATGGTGTAAATTATCTTAAAGTCTTCAATCATCTAATACCACATCACTACGCAGTCTTTAATCTCACGTTCACCTTCTGCCATGTCTCTAAGAGCATTTAATGCGTTAATTGCATATGGATAGCCACTATATTCCCTTTTATCCTTCGGACTAAGATTGATTTCATAGTCATCAAAGTCGTTACAATTGACAGAAACGGTGCCAAACTCACCCCAATCTTCAGGGTAATAGTCCGCAGAAATGATATTATTTTCTTTTCTTACGCTTCTTAAGTTTAGCATAATACTCACCCGCCTCTTTCTTATAGTTGTATAACTTCGATGTTTCTTTGTGCGCTTCGTCTTGCGTCATTCCTCTAGCTATCAGCCTTCGTTCGTGGATTTCGTGTTTTAACAATGTCAAATCATGTTTTTTAATGTCATTCTGAGCTAATCGTTGCCAGCTTTGAGCAATAGCGAAGTCCGGATCGAATCTACGATAGCCGTCAATCAACTGGTGTTTATCGATGAAAAGATACTCTTTTATCTCCTTTATAATAGATTCGTCATAACCGGTATTCGATGCAATTCTTGCTATATCGGTGGTTTGTCCTCGAATCTCATTGTAATAGAGCTTAGCGTGCTTTCTTGCCTCTTGAGAGTGCTCATCCGATATTGCGCCGGAAATGTTTCTATCATTCCTATTATACCCATCTTTTTTTGTCCTGTACACCTTCGCATGATTGCTGAATTTATCCCGCTCTTGGCGCAATCGCTGCTCCCGCACTTTGTGCGTCGTTACTCTATCTTCATCGCCGAGTTCGTCATACATAGTAATCTTTCGTTTTTCTTTCTTGATGGAATTTTCCAGATGCCGTATGCGTTGAGCGGCTTCGTACGCAGTGTATTTTTTCCCTTTATACTCAAACGGTTGCGGCTCTTCGAAATCACTATATGCAGGTTCAGAGATTCCCTCAAAGAATGGGTACCAGCTATGCCTACAATTGACGCCGCTAAAGCCGTCGGCGGAACCATAGCCAATATCATTCAATGACAAATAATCAGGTTTTCCGCTTAAAGAAACAATCTGTCCTTGCCACTCTTGGTGCGTCGGCCTTGCTCCTGCGTGTGCGGATATTTCCATTAAATCTTGGCCGACGAGTTCTGCATTCATTAACCCCATTTGAGTTGTTAATTGTCTAAATCCTGTATTCACGCACATTCGCACAGCAGCTTCCATGCGCATTGTTCTTCCCGAGGCATAGTCTACACTTACCAAGCCGCGGTCGGCGCATTTATTGACCATTTGTCGAATAATTTGATCGGAAGAAAAGGCGCCGGATCTTAAATTTAAAACTGCCTGAGAAAGTTCTGTCCGGTAAAACTGCGTTAACCCCTTCCCGGCGAAACCGGTAGTTTTGGTGATATTCTTTAAATCATTTCCACTTTGTCTTTTAATTGCCTCAACGAACTTCATGGCCGATAAATTGTCTTGGTAATCCGGAAGATGCTTTTCCCCTTTTGCGTATAGCTTTTTGTCATCGGCATATGATTTTACACCTGCCGCTTCCATGATCTTTTCAATTTCGGAGACCGATTGATTTGAAAACTTTGCAACCTTCTTCGTCATGTCATTAAGGCTGTAATCTACATCAATCATTGCTTCCATTTGATTTCTCCCGGTCGCAGTTCTTAAATGTCTCGCAACATCCCGAAGCACATCGTCTTCAAGTTGTTCTAAATACTTCTGAATCTGTTTATCAGCTCCGACAAAATAATCTGGGCTAAGCATAGGTTACTCCACCGTTTCGTCATCTTCATCATCCGTTTCTTCAACGCTCGGAAGCATCTTCCTCGCTTCTTCTTCAGATATTCCATACCGCCACATCAAATAGTTTTCAGGCTTTATCAAGCCGGCTGCTACTTCTTGCATCCGTATCTTCTGTTCCGTTTCGCTATCCACGATCAAGGAATCATCAAAACTAAAACTAATGTCGGGCTCTTGTTTATTTAGCCAGAAGCAAATCAGTTCGGCCGTCTCAGTTAACGCTTTTTGAATTTCTTTTTGAATGTCGACGATAGTGGCATAAGATCGTTGCTTACTTGCCTTCACTTCTGTTGCCGTCTTATCCACTTGATCCACTTCGGATAATGTTCCATAAGCAAGTCCTACAGTGAATTCAATTCGGCGAAGAATTTTATTTAAACCATTAAACAAGGAAGAATCTCTAATCGCAGGACTGAACACTTCATAAAATCCTGATTCCTGGTCAATCCCAAGGTTTCGAAATAACCTTTCTTTCCCATGTGGTAGCTCTCCTCTTTGCGTTAGAACAGTCACATCCGCATCGATGGCAAGTTCAGAACCTCTAAACTCCCACAAGGTACGTTGATATTGCTCATCCGCATCTTGAATCAAGCTCAATGCCCTGGCGAAACAAGAAACGCCTTCTTTATTCTGCCAATCTAAGTTATTCGCTTGTGGATTTTTTAAATAGGCAAATAACGGTCGGTCATACTCAATAACTGATTCAGGAACAATTCCTGCCCACTCGGCAATGCCGTCTTGAGTGCATAATTCGCCTAATGTTGAATAATTTTCAGAACGATAGAATGAATTCGTCACGATCCAATGTCCGTCTTTCATGTGTTCTTCAAGTCGCGTGTAATAAACATCTTTGTCGTCTTCAAACTTGATTATTCGATCGATGAAAATAACGTGGCTGTTAATATCTTTAATGACATAACGATCAGGCGTGGCGAAATCAAACCTAATCTCATCGCCTACTGGATACGGCTTTATAATCAAACCGCCAAACGCCATGGCATATTCTGTAAAGTTCCTACAATGGTCAATGACTTCTTGATAAATTTTATTTAATTCTTCGTCATTTACAATTTCACTTTCCAACTCAATGGTCGCAAGCCTTGCAAACTCGGACGAAATGCTCGCAGCTAAACCTAAACTTTCTAAGTTATCACCACCAAGCCATGGGTATTCACCGTGGTAGCAATCCATCCACAACATAAAGTCGTTTTGATTGCTTGATTTATTGATTCCAAGGCGTTGCCGAATCTCATCTTGTAACACGATCTCACCTCCTACAATATATTCAATGCTTTAATGTACTTTTCCCACGAATATTCGAACGCGTCCAATGTATCTATATCGGATGTTCCGTCATCCAATCGAATAAAATCAGTTGGTTTATCTGGATCCCAAACTGCCATAGATAATGCTTCAGACAAACTCTCACAATCTTTCGTCATATAAAAACGACCTGAATTCATAAGTTGGTCCGTCACTCGAATTCGGTCGTTGATTTCATTTTTTATTGAGTTTTTAATCGGAATAACGGTTTTTGTCTGGATACCTCGCCTCAAAACCTGCTCGGCAGAATCTACATGACACGCTGCAATTGGTCCGTATTTCATTGAAACAAACCGCTCAAACTCCAGATAATCTCTATAAAGCGTTTCAGGATCTTCAGGTTCTGTTCTCTTACTTGCCAGTGCGTACAACCGTTTCAAATCACGACTTATTCCACTAGCTACGAAAGCATGCTTTGAACCGGATCCCCCAAAGTCTAAGCCGATTTGAATAATCAACGGTTCTGAGATTTTTTCTAAGACATATTTCTTTGGATTGTTGGCAAAATTCCGATAGATCAAACCTTCTGCTACCATTCGGCGACCTAGAATGTCTCGATGATACCAAACCGTATTAGGATCATATTGGCTTTTGATTTCTAAAATACGTTCTTTCGGAAGATTAATGTTATCGTCAATGGTGAAATGCTCGTAGTTATATCCGCCAATCAATTCGTCGCCCATATCGCGATACTTATCGATGTAATCAACATAAATCTTATGTTTCGGGTGCGAAGGGTTTAAATCCCAAAAGAATTTTCTTACCTTCGCTGCTGCTGTTCGGTTGAATGCTTCTTTGATTGTGTTGTCGTGATGTAAATTGATCTCTGTTGCAATCCACATTCCATAAGAGTTACCACGTATTTTCTTATAACTGTCGGCTTTCGCGCCGCCTGCAAATATAACGATTTTCTCTTTAAAACGAGTATGAGGCCCTTTTATAATCAAGGCCTCATTATCTTTATATTTGCTCCAACGACATTGTCCTCGAAAAATATATTCAAGGCCGAAGCCGTTCGCATCACCGATATTTAATTTTGCATTTGCGACTGTTGAACCAGTTGCGAGATGGATCCTATCGGGTACGGTCATCAATTCCATAGCGAAAGCGAAGATATTATCTACGGTTTTACCCGCACGAACAGCACCTTCCGCCACGTTGTACATGTTCTCTTTGCATCTACGAATATAGTTGACGTGTTTGTCGCTAAAATTAAATGGAATCGTCTTTTTCTTCATAAACCAATTCCTTAATTTCATCTAAGTCTTCAATCTCTTCTGAAATTCCTTTCAGTTTATCGATTTCAGTCTTTAGCTTATCGATCCGAAGCATCTGCTCTTCTGTCGCCAATCCTTGATTGCATTGCGCTTCATACTTCACAATCATATTTGTTAGATTCGTCATCGCCCTCGCTTGTGATGTTAAGAAGCGTTCGTAGCGATCCCAAGCCGTGTGATATTCGTACTCGACGGCATCACCGAATTCCCCTTCGCTTTTCTTTTTTTCTAATCGCACTAGGTCTTCACGGTTTTTTACCTCCATGATCGTCTGTGCCCGAATAATTGCTGCATACTGAATTTTGATGTTCTCCCATAGGATATCCAGTGGACTTAATGATTCGATGGCATCCAAAAGCGCCTGTGTTTCCTCCGGCAAGTATTTACTAAAGAGACCGTGCTTCTCTGCATTCTTATTGCCGCGCATGTTTTCCAGCTTTGGCCCGGTGCTCTTTCCGCCATGTAATTTGCATCGGCCGGTTCCCACATGATCCGTTCCCCAGCCGGCTGTTTTTTTGCACGCTGTCCCTGCGCGCGTCTTTGCGCCACAATAATCCAACTTACGGCTCGACATCACCCCACCTCTTTAAAGTCCTATCAATTGATTATTTTCTATGCTTTCTGTCAATACTGTAAATAGCTTTTATCTTATGTATCACGGCTGAAACCCGCCCCGCGCGATCAAAGTGCCGTGCTTCGCGCCCCGCTCGGTTCGAGGAAATAGGAGATCAAAATGTACCATCCGTTCGAAACAGTCCATGCTTACGATTCATTCAAGAAGGCCCCACCGAGCTACCTCAGGACATAAAAAAAGAAACCTCCCTCCGGAGATCTCTCTAGTTATCCACACTATCATTATGCCACGGCAAAATCGCACAAAACGCACCACTATTTACCATGATCGTATGCCGAATGATCAAAATCAAATCCTAATACATGTAACACGTCCTTATTTTTTGCCGATTTCACACCAATCAATCTGTATTTTCCATGATAAAATCTGAATACAATTACTTTCTCGTCAGGTGTTAGTTTGTAATTATAAGGTTTAAAATTAATTTGATTACTCGGAATGGTTTCCAATCCTGATGCTTTTGATTTCTGATACAAAGTCAGCCAATCAGTTTCCTGAATACTACCTACAAGATAAAAAAAGGAGCCGTAAGCTTTTAATTTCTCTTTGTCATCCCTAAAGTACTTAATATTAAATTTCTTATTTTTAGTTAAATGCTTAAAACAAAGAACCGGATAATGAAGTGGCTTATCCGGCTCTTTTATTTTGATGTTATCTGGCTTTTTTGAAACCCTCTTCTTACGAGACATAATGTTCCTCAAAGTATTTTTTTATTAGACGAGGATCAATAACATCACTTTGATTCGTATTCTTCCAAGGGTCCTCTTGATGCGTCATCTCTCTTAAACCCCAAGCGGAATATTTCCCGAACACGTCGTAGACTTCGATCAAAAGATCTACAGTCTCATCATCCAACTTAACTTCTTGAAATTGATCGATTCCTGAAGCACCATAAGATTTGAAATTTTGGTATACGCTCTCTACGACCGGCCCATGCTTCCAGGCCACTATAGGGTCGTTAAATAATTTTTGATTGTGAATAGCCAAAAAAGTACCTTGTGCATAATATAACAACTTTTGTAATTTTAAATTACTAATATTGTCTGTATCTTCATCTTCAAATTCTCGCAATTGAAAATTATAGTTTAAAAACCAATTGGCAATATCATTAGCAGAGTATACTCCATCTATTATATCTACACAGGTCATAACTATCTCCTCCTAGGATAATTATAACACAATAGTCTTGTACTAAAAGTTAAAGTTACTCTTTCCTCATTAAAAATCTATTGTGAACCATTCTAGCGTATGCTTCACCACCACTTCCCATGCTCATACTAATCTTCTGCCAGCTCCACCCGTCGACATAGCGCCTTTGAAAAATCATCCGGGTTCGACTGTCTTCGATGGATGAAATGAATCGCTCGATCTCAATGACCTTATCGACACACGCATCCAGTCGCTCCTGTAGAATTAGCTCCAAGTTGCTTTTCCTCGGGTCTTCCCCCTCAATCTGAATATGTATCTCTTGATACGGAAACTCGCTGTTGGACGCACGCACACGATCCGTCAACGTCGAATTCAGATGGTCGATCCGCTTTTGCAGACTCTTGATTTCACGTTTTAAATACCGGTACTCCTTTAGCGTTTCAGCGTCCATGCCAGCTCCTTCCTTATGCTTTGTTAATCCTCTCCGTCTTCCTCCCGGAGCAACTTGTCCGCCCATAAGCGTGCCTCATCCATCCGTTTTGTCCGAATGGACCAATACCGTTCATGTACGTTCAAAAGATCCTGCTCTGTGTAAAAATGCTTTTTGTTTTCTTTCGCATACTCTCTGGCCGCTGTCTTCGTCGCATAACCTCGATCATACACTTCTTGGATAAACGTCTTTTCGCCATAATTCATGCCGGAACCTCCGTGTAAAATAATTTAATCAGAACATTAGTTCTTTTTATTATCTCTTATTCTACCTCAGAGGTCAATACCTGCAAAACAATGATCTAAAACGGCACATCCTTTTCGTTCACCTCATAATAGCCCGCCTGTCCATTCATCGGTGCGAAGCTTCCGACATTTCCGCCGCCATTTTCTTTCGCGCTTTCTACGAAGTGCAGCCGGTTCACAATGACATCGGTGGTATACACCCGTTCGTCGTTCTTCTCGTAGCTTCCTGTCTGTATCCGTCCTTCAAGGGCCACTCTATTGCCTTTGCGAAAGTAATTGGCCAACAGCTCGGCGGTCTTACCGAACGCCTTGATGCTGATAAAATCAGCGGTGGGTCTGCCCGCTGCTTCCGCTTCCTGCCGCTTCTCTTTCGTCATCCCCCGATCCACGGCAACCGTGGCGAAGCAATTCGCTACGCCGCCTTGGCTATACTTCAGCTCCGGATCGCGGGTCAGACGTCCGTATAAAACCACCACATTCATTTTTTCAACTCCACCTTAAAATCACGGTACACCTCTGGCACGTACTTGATATGCTTCTCTTTCCATGTCTGCCGCAAATCCTTCTTTCGCCGGCACGCAAACCAATGTCCCCCTTTTTGCGTCAAATACTGCTGCTCCCCGTCTGTGGTAATTAACCCCGGAAGCGGGAAAATATATCGTTTTTCCTCCTCGCGATCAATAACAGGCGTATAAGAATACTCTATAATTGCATCTAAAAGTTTGTGGCGCTTATGTGGCTCCAACTTATCAAAATACGATTCGTGGCAATACCATAAGCCGACCATATTAACGTATACATTTGCCACCGTGCCCTCCCTGTTAAAAACCGATAACACATCGCGTTCCTCTCCATCGCAGTATAAAACATGATCAAAGTCCGGCGTAAGTCCAAGTTCTTCTATTAGTTTTATAAGTTCATTCGTTGTCATTTTTTATCCTTTCCGCTTCAAAAAGTTTTTCAAACGCTTCAATGTTATCTTCGTTATAAATTTCATCATCTACATAAAAAATACACTCGTAGTCTTTCATAAGTCGCAAGCAAATCTCTTTTTCTGATAAATCCTCACAGTTATCTAAACTCTTGGCTCTAATTGCATTTATGCTTGTAAAGTTTTCTACTTCTAGGTCCCATTGATACATATAAGGACTCCAACAATTTGCCATTTGCTTGGCTTTGCCTCTTGATTCAGCCCATACAAGACTAATATAAGGTTCTGGACTTTCGTCTGAACTTAATATCCACGCTCTCACTATTCCCACTCCTTTTATCTATTCCTCACCATAAACAGTTTCTCGTGCTTTTTATGTCTTCTTTTTCTTTCATTGTTCGTGTTTCCTTTCGAAATTCTCAATTTATTTCCCACTGCCGCTAATCTGCTTCATCATTTCTTGCATAAAAAGTTTCTTCATGTCTTTTCTACTAAAGAGTTCTCTAAATTGATCGGCAATAAAGTCATCTAGTTTGCTCGCTAACATATCCTCGATCTGTTCGCTATCCCATACATAATACTGCGTCCACATTTCTTCAAACTGATTTATCATACTCTCTTTGATTCCATCTTTCACATCTTGCCAATTTCTTCTGTAAAATCGGCTAGTATTGTGCTGAATAGTTTCATTTTTCCACCTCAAATTCTGCAATATCCACACAACAAGAATATTTTGTGCCCACTTTTGTGCTTAGTATATAATCAGCGAATGCAGCATTTGCCCTCTCTAATGATTCGAAAACTCCGACAATTGATTCCTTTCCAGTCTCTTCTCCATCTATCACCACAAAAACTTTCATCACCGCACCACGTACTTCCAAATCCTCCTCTCTTATAAAAACGCCGTCAATTATCTTGCCCTTGCTGTCCTTATTTTTTTGTAGGCAGTAGATAAACACTCTTCCAAATCCATCCCCAATTGTTTGGCCAAAATAACCAATGTCACCAACGCATCGCCAAATTTCACCTTTGTCTTATCGCAGAGCACGTAATCTCCGTATGAAGCGTAATTCGTTACTTCAACATCCAACATCGCCTCAATCCAGATGACATCTTCCTTGAATTTCGCGAACTGTTTGTCGGCATTAGACGGATCCACAATCCCTTTTTCTTCGCCCCACGCTTCCACTTTCTTAATCAACTCGTTCATCGTCGCTTACCTCCTCGCCGTCAATATCAAAATAATAAACAAAGTGCTCTTTGCTCGGGTCCGGTCTGTAGCCTAAAACAACCATATCAAGTCGCCTTCGCGCGATTTTGTACGCCGAAGCATTGATGTTTACGTCAAATTCTATTCCGTCGACGTTCATTTTTTGTACAAATATTTCGACAACTCCCTTAAAGCGGTATGTCTTATACTTGACGCGCCTTTTTCTGCTTTGATTTTCTGCCTTCATCTTTCTCCCTGCTTAACAAAAACAGTCCATACTGTCTTTCCTCGTCTATGACCATAAATTGGTGTCTCGTTAAAAAGTTTTAAAACGTTATTTACGCTAATATCATGATCAGACCATTTAAACACTAGAGTTCCGTTTTGCTTTAAAACCCGCCAACACTCAGAAAAACCTTGTGCTATGTCATCTTGCCATGTATTTTTATCTAGTCCGCCATATTGTGCTCGCATGATAGAGTTGCCTGGAGATTTCAAATGTGGCGGATCAAATATCACGTGATGAAAAGTTTCGTCATCGAATGGCATGTCTCGAAAATCACCGACTATATCCGGATTAACATCTACTTTCTTTCCATGGATTTCAAACTTTTCTTTTCGTATATCCATGGTGACAACATCATCTCTGCTCTTGTCAAAATAAAACATCTGACTCCCGCAACAAGCATCTAAAATCATCTTCTCCGTTCCTTCAAACCCTCAAAAAAACATTAACAAACGTTAACTACAACAGTTTCCCCTGCTCATATCCGAGAATCCCGAAAGCATCGTCAATGCTCCGGGCGATCCCATAAAGCACCTTCGGCGATACCTCCGACCGCATAAAATCAATCTGCGACTGAGAAACCACGCCCGATGCCGTCTTCACCTCGATGAAAAACATCTTTCCGTCCGCCTTTCTATAACCGAAGAGATCCGGAAAACCCTCCGGCAACGCCCGCACAAAGCGCTTCCCGTCCGGACTCTTTAAAAGCCCGCTGGTCGCCACCCAACAGCGACCCAGCCCTGTGCCGTTTATGGCATCGGCAATCTCCTTCTGAATCTTCCCTTCCTTGCCTCTCAAAACACGCTCCTTTCCACATGCCTTATGCAAAACAAATAATTTTCCTCCACCTCCACATGGTAGCCCTCTTTGAGCAATTCGCCGACGAGCCTCATTCGCTCCTTAAAGCTACGGTAAGGGACCATCAGTACCTGAATCATCCCTACCTCCATGGACTTTGTTTTGCCACTTCCTCGAGCATATTTTCGATTTTCATTTTTTTACTTTCCAGTTCCCTCCCATGACCTCGCAGATTCTCAGGCAATTGCGCTTCCCTGCGTTCAATGGCGCTCGTGTTCTGATAGGCCATGCGAAAATTCGCTCGGTCTGCCTTCGGATCTTCACTCAAGCAAAAGCTTTGGAAGCCCAAGCGGCGAATCACCTTCCCTGCAATCGGGTCTCGCTCTTCAATCCAAGCGATGGCCTCCGCTTCCCGGTAGCCTCCAAAACGTGATATTGCCCGCTGCACCAGCCCATAGCCGTACGAAAAATCACGAATCATCACATCCTCTTCAGTGGCGAGTTCCCGAATTTCCGCAATGGTCGGCGGAAATTTGTTCGTCGCGATGTGCTTCGCCACAGCCTTTGTGAGGGCATCAATGGGAATGTCTCCAAGCATCTTGAACCAGAATTCAATGGCCAATCGATTTTCAAAAAGGCCGGACTTCGGGTAGCTCTCTTTGATGCCCATAAACAAATTCGCATAAGCCTGCGGTATTTTATTCGCATTCATCCTGCATCATCTCCTCCAGTACCTGCCTTGTGCGCTCCGTCCCCGATGCCGGGCGAGATCCATTCAACGGCGTGATGCTGCTCGCATCTAAAAAATCTTCATAACGCCCGTTAAAAAACGTCGACCCGTTCATAAACGCCAGAGACGTAAACCCATTGGCGCGTTGATTCATCACATCTTGCTTGTAGTTCTCTACTGCACGCAAAATAGTCTCTTTCCCGAGGTCCTGAATCGCCGCCTTGGCCTTTTTCGTTACGGCACTCTTGCCTTTTTTGTTGGGATAAGCCTGCCACGCGGCCTCGAAAAAAGAAACCGCCGCGGGGTTTGGTTTCGTTTCGTCTCGTCTCGTTTCGTTTTGTTTTGTTTCGTTTCGTTTAATGCTAGAGCTTTGCTTAGCATTTGCTAAGCAATTGCTAGACTCTTGCTTCTTCGCCTTGCTAAGCCCGCCTTTTCTGCCGGCTTCAGCGCGCTTTTTAGAGACGTCATCCTTATATTCCATGTGTTCCAAAAAGCGAACCGAATAAAAAGATTCGTGATCTTCCGTAAACTCAAACAAACCGAAATCTTCGACGATCGATTTTATAAACTCATTACTCACCCGGAAGTCAAAAGCAATTAAATTATAATTTGTGGAAAGCATGTAGTCTGTACTATCTAGGAGTCGCTCGAGGATAGCAAAGAAAACGCCGTAGCCCTCCATCCCATACTTCATGCGCAATGCGAGGATCTTTTCGTCGTTCCTGGCATTGGAATAATGCGGGAAATATTGTGTTGTTGCCATACTACCTCCATCACTGTAGGCATACCAAGAACCGAATCGGCGCTAGATATGCGTACAAAAGGCATGGTAAGGGGCACATGCCCCTCACCGATTATTTATTGGCTGCTTCTGCCTCGACTTCCTGACAAATCTTTTCGTAGTCCGTCTTCTTAATCTCGTCACTGTGGCCGTAGCCGTACTTACTCATTACCGACTTGCACAACTCAGCATCACCCTTGGCAATGGCATAGAGTCGCTTCGCCTGCGCTTGGGAAATCGTGCCGTCGCGATCCGTGTAGGTCCGTTGATAGGCCGAAGCCTGATTGCCGGCTAAGTCCATGTCCTCAATGTCTTGGGTAAAGACATCGCTTAGAGAGCCTACCAATAATGCTGCATCCACCATGGCCCGCTTCTTCGCCATCTTCAGCACCGTGTTGTCCATGGTGTAAGGATCCTGCTTAATGTATTTTCGTTCGCGGGTATTGCAGCTGCCGAAGCCTTCCGTCATGACCTCGCCGTTCTTCTTCAGCCGGCATGCTACCTGGTACTGGAAGAAGCCCGTATCGAAATCCCGTGTTGAATCCAGAATTTCAAATTCACTGGTCAGTCCCAAGAGCATAATCAGCTTTTCCGCGCCGGGCTTTAAAAGCGTCGGCTTCCCCGTGCCGGGGATCACGCCGAAGTCGTGATTTTGTGTAAATTGACTTTGCACCAACGTCTGAAACTGCTTAATCTTTTGAATACTTCCTTGAATCGACTGCAAATTCGTCGATTCGATCAAAGACAGGACGTTTACTTCTTGCACTTGTACTTCATTCACATTCGACATAGCGAACCTCCTCACTTAAATTTTCCACCTTCCCGGCGATAACCCGATCCAACAGCTCCCAATTGTCGTAGACATAGGCCGCCAAACGATGCGTGAAAAGCTTGCTTAAATTCGCATCCTCCTCAAAGAACGTCTGTAAAGCGGCGATTTTAATCTTGCGATCCAATTTTAAATCCATAGAAGACCTCCTATTTGGTACTACATATAGTGAGTATTTTTCCATAACTACTATATATAGTTGCTTTTGTAGTAATTTGTAGTAAACTATTTAAGAGTACATCCTCCTGTTTACTCATCGAAGAAGAAAGGAGAAACTTTATTGGGACGAATCAAAGTGACGCGTGAATCTAAAACAGGCAGAAACACACATTTTAAAGACACGACCACCGGCCGATACATGACACGAAAACAATTTGTAACATCCATAAATGCCGGTAACTATCCCGGGTACCATGTCAGAACGATTAACGGCATCAAAACGCCGGTATCGAACCCTGATAAATCCTCAAAAAATAACTTAGACTAGTTCATCTTTTAGGATGTACTCAACTACATAACCTTCACAACAAACATTGCCATTCGAATCGATTGATGCGATCAAAAGGCCGTTTGCGTCCTTTACGATGATTTCTCGTACCTCCATATCCTTCATAAGGATCGGAATCGGCTCCAGGAACAGTTCTAAATCCTCGCCGTAACGATCAGCGATGGTCGATAGCTTTTCAAGTGACTTAGCGCCACAGATGCCCCGCCCTTCCATCATTTTGAGGAAATGAGAATAACTGACGCCCCATGCACAAACAAAATCTTTTTTCGTCCGGAAATGCGCCGCAATGAACGCCTCCGTCGCTTCCCGGTCGAGATAGCGATCCATCTTCGCCTCCTATCTCAACCGCAGCGACTTCGTTCGCACGAGTTCTGCGCCTTCCGTCAGCTCTCCGGCCTCAATAGCCTTCTTGATCTCCGTCTTCATGGGCTTTCGTTCGATCTTCCAGTAAGCATCGGGAATAAGATCTTCATCGAGAATGTTCACACTCGGCGCATTGGCCTGGATGCTCCACTTAAAGATCCCCGAAGTGACCTTGTCCTTGCCCATGGCTTCCAGATTCTGTTGCACATAGCCCTTAATATCCGCGATGCGGTTCTTCACTGCCATCTTCCGCGCCTTGAGCCGCTTTTCCTCCGCTTCCAGCGCCTCCGCCTCCGCTTCCAGATTGCGAATCACCTTCGCCGTCGATTCCAACTTTTCTTCCAGGGCTGCATCCACGGAATCCATGGCCGCCGAAACGGCCACATCGTCGTCGATGTTCTCGAGATTCTCGTAAATCTCGGCAATGTCATACAACTTCATTTCTCGCCCTCCTCATTCATTAACTGCCGGCACAACTCCTGAATCTCGGCTAAAAGCCGGGGCTTCTTCTCCTTGGCTGCTTCACCGATGCGGATATCGATATCGCAACGGTTTAACTCCGCCAATTTCCCTTCCAACCTTTCACCGGTTGTGGTGGGTTCCACGTGTTCGTAATACATTTTGATCTCCTTTGTGTTATACTAATGGTGGTTAACGATCGATCTCGCTTGGACACCTGTCCGGCGAGATTTTTTCATTTACGCGCGTCGTCTCGCGGCACAAATCATTCTTCAGCACCGAAGACTTCAACCTATGCTCGGTCTCAAACAAATAGTAATGGGCGTACTCGCCGATGACCTTCCCGGCAACGAAGTTCTTATTATGTCTAGTTCCATTCATTTTGTCGTAGGTCACGGAATACCACTTTCCTATTTCCAACGCCCGAAGCGTTCCGCCGATATTTTGCGGCTTCGGCGCATCCCAATACATTTCGGTGCCTTCACCTGCAATTAGAGGCCTTATGTCTTCACTGCACCTTGCCGTGATGGACTTCCGTTGACTACGCCCTGCCACGATACGCTGCCGGTGGCGCTGCTTAGGCAAAGCATCAAATGCGGCTTCAATCTTTTCTGCCACCGGACCGATCACATACTCCCTTTTCCGCGAGTAAATGAGCTGCACCGTTTCATCTCCAATGCCGACTACATCGGCCACAACCTCGGTGGGTCCATAATGCTTAAGCAGCGCAATCACCTTCGGCCGAATGTCCGCCAGCGACTTCCATTGATTGTTCATGCTTCCTCCTAATAGGGGTACTGGCCGCGTTCCTTACTGTAGGCCACCGCCCACGCCGCTTTATTATCAAGCTGCGTAACGCATGCGCTTTCCGCCAAATCGTCACAAGCAACGGCCAGCATAAAACTCACCAGCGCCACCAAACCGACGATGGCCAAAAACGCCAACGTCCTGCGCCGTACATACTTCGCATCGTTATACATCACGCACGCTCTTCGTTTTGCCATGCCATTCGCCTCCTTCACAGTTGAATCCCCTGCTTCGAACTCTTCCGAAGCCACTCTTCCACTTCTTCCTTGAAAAACAGCGTCCGATTCCCGACACGCAGCTTCGGAAACGACGGATACTTCTTCGCCATCTCCCTGAGCTTGTGCTCCCCAATGGGGATCACCTTGGCGAGCTCCTTCGCCGTATAAATTTCCCTGTCCATACCACGCCTCCTTTATTCTCTTATAGTGAATTTAATTCACCTTTCGGCGTAAAAAAATAACGTTCTTGTTCTTCCGGGCTCATCTCAAGAAGATCCCGTAAAATGGCAATCTCTGAAGCTTTAAATTCAGTTTCCCCATTTAACTTCAAGTATAGCGTCTTCCTGTTTACTCCTAGCTGCTCTGCGATATATTCCATCTTATATCCGGACACAGCTATTTTATCCCTTAGAGTTGTAATACGATCACCTCACTTCCGTGAATTACATTCACTATTTAGAGTATATACGCGCCGTGAATTTCTGTCAACTAAATTTCCTAATTTTGTTGAATTTATTTCACGTCGATGCTAAAATGTAGCCAAGGAGGAGGTCGCAAGTGTTAGATTTATATAAAAACATTAAATCGCTTCGATTAAGCAAAGAACTCTCACAGGAACAGCTTGCAGCTATGACAGGATACAAGGATCGGACATCGATAGCTAAAATTGAAGCCGGAAAAGTAGATTTGTCTCAATCAAAAATTATTGAATTTGCCAAGGCCTTGGGCGTGTCCCCTTCCTACCTCATGGGATGGAACAGCTCAGACGATGTCGATCTGACCAAAATCAAAGGCATCATTCCAATAAAAAAACTCCGCCGCATCCCCATCCTCGGACAAATCGCCTGCGGAAACCCCATCCTCGCGGAAGAAAACTACATAGGCTATTTCACTGCCGACGACAAATACCTGGACTCCGACTTCTGCCTCTACGCCAAAGGCGACAGCATGACCGGCGCCGAAATCGATGACGGCGATCTGGTTTTCATAAAAAAACAATCCGACGTGGACGACGGCGAAATCGCCGCCGTTTTGATTGACGACGAGGCCACACTCAAGCGCGTCTATAAAATCGCGGATAAAGTGCAGCTTCGTGCCGATAACCCCCACTACCCGCCTATCGACCTCGACGGCACCCAAACCGTTATCATACTGGGTAAAGCCACCCACGTCCTTCGCCCGGTGAAATAAACGACAACAGCGTCCATGCGCTTTTAGATAGATGTCCGCCATGCATTAAATCCATACATAAGGAGGAACTCATGAAGAAATTCTTACTCCCGCTGCTTTTATCGCTCACCTTGATCACCGCATGTTCAAACCAGGAGGCCACAAAAAACGAAGCCGCTTCGAATGCGCCCGCCAACTCAGCTGCAGCCAACGAGAAGATTGATGAACAAAAACTCCAAGAATACCTAGATGGGATCAATAAACACGGCGTTGTATCTGCGTCTTTCAACAAAGATCAAATGGCAATTAATCACACTGTTTTCAATATTAATGATGAACACCCCACCTTTACCTCTGAATTTTTAGATGCAGTCTTGGATGAGTCCACTTGGATGCAGGAAAATATTTCACCCAACTTTACGCTAAACTATTTTTTTGAAGACGATTCTGAGACGCCGTTCCTAGTCGTAAAGGATCATGAGGTTGTTTCTAAAACCATTGATTTTCAAGAGGTTACAAAATATGAAACTAAAGACGCCTCATTTGTCATGAAAAACTTCGAATTTCTAGATGGAAAATATGGCAAGAAAATCTTGGCCATCACCATGGATTATGTAAACAAAACAGACCAGCCGCAAAATCCTTGGTTAAACTTTGCTACTGCCATTAAAGGCGAGCAGGAAACGGATGCCACTGTCGACTTGTTAAATGGAGCGAATGGCTTATTCCCTGATGATTATAAGCCCGAAGCGGTCAAAATGGGCGAAACTCAAATAAAGCCTAACACGCCGGTTGAAGTTGTCGTCGGTTTCCAACTGAACGATCCTTCGGCCAATGTCTATCTACGGTCCATGTTCGGCAATGACTTTGAAAAGTTGATCGAACAATAGCATGGATTAGGAAGATAATCAGCGCCTACCTTCGTTCATAGGGTAAGAACTCGGGATAATTATGAGGTTATCTTATTCCAATTTATTTCGATTTATTGGAATGCTACTCTCTTATTCCAATTTATTTAGGTTTATTGGAATAATTGTCTGATCAATATGAGATCAGAGATTTACCGGAAAAACTTGAAACCAGAAGAAAAGGAATAAAAAAGCCCCTACCCTGTTGCAGCAGGATAGAGGCAAATGGTTGAGGCGTGGTATACCTACAACACACTTAGTATATCACAGCCTCCACAAGTTAAGGAGGCTATTTTTATGTCAAAAAATGCAAGCGGATTAGGTTCACTCACCTATACCATGCGAAACGGAAAGAAATATTGGACAGGCCGGATCACCCTTGGCCAGGACGTCCAAGGCAGACAAATTCGGAAGTCCTTCTCCGGCTATAAAAAATCCGAGATCGTAGAAAAGATGAAAAAGGCATCCACTTTTACAAATGTCTCCGGCATTGTGGATAACGGAAGCCAAATCCTCGGCGACTTCCTAAAGTACTGGATATTTAACATCAAAGCCAAAGAGATCAAGTCCACCACCGTCATCCGGTACGACCAACTGCTGAGGCTGCACATTCTCCCCTATCCATACGCCAATACGAAGGTGAAGGATATCACCATCCTAAACTTACAAAAATTTGTAAATTATTTGGTTGAGGAAGAAGGCTCATCTGCCTTAATCGCTAAAAATACCCTGAGCTTGATCAAGCTGTTTTTGGACTACTGCATCGTCTTGGGCATTATCCAAGCCAATCCGAGTCATTATGTAACAGTGCCTAAAAAAGAAACCCATGTTAATTCAGGAAAGTACCGCATTTTCTCAAGATCTGAACAAGAGAACATCATGGCTACCCTCGATCTTAATTTCTTTGTCGATCAAATGCTCTACCTTGATTTCTTCACCGGGCTTCGGCGCAACGAACTCCGAGGACTCCAGTGGCGACACTTCCATGATCACTCCATCATAGTCGATCAACAGATGCGGAGAAACTACATCTTCGACGATACCGGCGCAAACACCTTAGAGAAAAACAAGATTCATTCTCTGAAAACGGAATGTTCATTCCGTACCATCCCGCTTCCCGAAATCGCCGTCGACTTTTTAAATGGTCTGAAAGAAGAATCTATCGGCAAACACAAACGATTAAACAAAGCCTTTACTTCTTCCAGTTTCATCTTTTCCGATGACCTATGTCATCCCATCGAAGAAAAACGTCCGAATCGGCGCCTACAATCGATTTGTAGAAGGTTAAATATGGAACCCAGGCCACTACACTCCATTCGCCACTCCTACGCCACACGGCTCTTTGAGGAAGGCGTGGACATAAAAACCGTCCAGGAGCTCATGGGCCACTCCGACTATAAAACGACACTGGACATATACACCCACGTCATGCCCGAGAAGAAAAAAGAAGCCGTCTCCGTTTTCGATAAAATCTATGCGAAAAAATAAAAATTGTTGGCTATGAGTTGGCTACGGAGCCGTAAAAATAAGTAAAAGCACGTAAGGATAAAAACCCTACGTGCTTTTAAAATGCGTATTTTTAGCCATTTGTAAGCAAACGGAAAAATACTAAATCGTCTGGTGCGGGAAAGAGGACTTGAACCCCCACGTCGTTGACACTAGATCCTAAGTCTAGCGCGTCTGCCAATTCCGCCATTCCCGCGTACTCGCGATGCGAGTTGAAATCCCGAAGGATTATGGGGTGGATAGTGGGAATCGAACCCACGATCTCCAGGACCACAATCTGGCGCCTTAACCGACTAGGCCATACCCACCACAAAATTTGACGATGGATATATATTAACATCATTTAATACCCATGTCAAATGTTTTTTAGCTTTTTAATGATTCAACAAATGCGCGTAGGGCCAGGCCGCGGTGACTGACGGCATTTTTCTCGTCGTCGGTCATTTCGGCGAAGGTTTTGTCGTAGCCTTCGGGAACGAAGAGCGGATCGTATCCGAAGCCTCCCTCGCCGCGAGGCGATTCGGTTATGTGTCCGGGACAGATTCCTTCCACCGTGTAGATCTCTTTTTCTCTCTTCACGGCGATGACCGTTTTAAAATAGGCGCTGCGGTCGGATTTGCCTTCCATTTCGCGCAAGAGTTTTTCGCGATTTTTTTCGTCGTTTCCGTCTTCGCCGGCATAGCGTGCGGAATAAACGCCGGGGCGCCCTTCGAGGGCTTGGACGAAAAGACCAGTATCGTCGCCGATGACGATTTCGCCCTCCAAGGGCTTGATTTTAATCATGGCGTTTGCTTCCAGGGTGTCGCCGTCTTCCACGGGGTGGATGTCGCCGTAGCCGGCTTCGGTTTTCGACAGGACGCGGAATTTTTCGTCGACCAATTCACGAATTTCCCTGAGCTTATGTTCGTTGTCCGTGGACAGGATGATATTCATGGCGTCTCCTTTAAAAAAGGAAGGCTCCCGCCTTCCTTACATGTATTTGCGATTGTAGTTTTCGATTCCCTTGACGATGCCGGTTGCCAATTTGTCCAAATAGCTGTCGCTCTTCAACTTTTCAAGTTCGTCGGGATTGGACATAAAGCCCCCCTCGATTAAACAGGCCGTCATATTGGTTCGTCTTAGCACGGCGAGTTCCGGACGATTCTTGATTCCGCGACTGTTGGCTCCGGTTTCTTTTAATACGGCGTTCAGTACCTCTCTCGCAAGGAGCGTTTGATCGCCTGCATCTTTTTTCAGTTCCACGTCATTTTCGGAGGCGTAGAGAACTTCGATTCCATATGGCGACGCACTGCCCGCCGAGTTAAAGTGGATGCTCACAAAAATATCCGCATTGTTGCGATTGGCGATGGCCGCCCGTTCGCTCAAGGCGATAAATTCGTCGGTGGTGCGCGTCATAATCACATTGTAGCCCCGCTCTCTCAGCATGGATTCCACGCGAGGCGCCACACGAAGGTTCAAGGCTTTTTCCGTCGTCTTGTCTTCAGCGATGGCACCGGAATCTTTGCCACCGTGACCGGGATCGATGACGACGGTAATGTTTTTCTTTTGACCCGGCTCCATGGGTTGGGGCTTCGCATCGTTTACTTCCGGCTCTTTCGGCAGAGGCATGGGTTCTTTTACTTTTTCAACGGGCGCTTTCGGCTCTTGGACCGGTTTCGCATTATTCTGTTGTTGCGGCGCCTTAACGACGCCGTTGTCGATCATCGCCAAACGTTTGTTTTGATCCCAATCGACGCTGAATCCCAGGGACTCCGACAAGAAGCGCAGAGGCACCATGGTCTTGCATTCATTGTTTTGGGCCGTGTACTGGGTCAGTTTCGGCACCGACGCGTCGTCGATGCGCATTTTCTTTCCGTTGACGTAGACGACGGAGCTGTTGATCTTCAGCTTCACGTCTTTGTCCATCATGGAAATGCTCACCGATTTGGTTTTTTGATTCCATTTAACATTGGCTCCCATAAGTTCCGTGAGCTCGCGAATGGGAACGAAGGTGCGGCCGTTGTCTACATAAGGTTTGTATTCACTGTATAGGTCAAAGCCATTTACCTTGACATTGGCGACGCTGACCTTTCGATTGTTGCCATTGGTTTTAACACGCATGGTTGCGCCGGCTGCTTCCGAAAATCCTGAAAAGATTAACATAAACGCGAAGCAAAAGGCGAAACTTCTTAAAAATCGTTTCAAGGGAACCTCCTTCAAATTGGTAACACTTTGTCAATAATTATTATGGTTCCCTCGCCTTTAAATGTCAAACAGTCCGTAATCTTTGTAACTTTATTGTAATCTTACTAAAGCCGTGTAGAGGGCGTCGGGGCCGGGGGAGGCGATTTCTTGTTCCGAGCCGTCTTTCATTTTGTAGACGACGCGGTTTTCATCGGTCACTTCGCCGATTTTCGTAAATAAGATGCCCCGGTCGGTTAATTTCTTTTGCATGGGTTCAAAATCGTCTTTATCCAATACAACCAACATGGAGCCGCTGGAAATAAGGCGGTACAAATCCACCTCGGCCTTTTTCGCCACGGCTTTCGTGGATTCCAATACGGGAATCGCTTCTTTGTCGATGGCCACGCCCACCTTCAGTGCCTGTGCCATTTCCCAAATGGCGCCTTCCACGCCGCCTTCGGTGACATCGTGCATGGCGCGAATGCGAAAATCCCCGGCCACTTCGCCTTCCGTTTGCACACTGAGGGCATCGACCAGCCCCCGGCCTTCTCGGAGCAGCTCCTCGCCGATCTCCTTCAGGGCCTCGGCGCAATCCGTCGCAAGGATGGCCGTGCCTTCAAGGCCCGCGTACTTGCTCATGGCCACCACGTCCCCTGCCCGCACTTTCGACGGATCGGGCACTTTGTCTTTGCTGACGCGGCCCACGACGGTGGAGATCATAATGGGTTTGGACACGGTATCGGTAATTTCCGTGTGTCCTCCAATAATATCCATATTAACCGCGTCGGCGGCCTTTTGCGCGTCGGCCATAATGGTTTCGATGTCTTTCGACGTGGTGTTCACCGGAAGGAGCAACGTCAGCAACACGCCCACGGCGTCGGCGGATTTCGTCGCCACGTCGTTGACGCTGATATGAATGGCCAGTGCGCCCAAGTTTTCCGCAGCCCCTGTAATGGGATCGCTGCTCAATACGATCAGATCTCCGCCGAAGTCCAACATGGCCGTGTCTTCGCCGATGGAAGATGCGCTCAAGACCTCGCTTCGCTTCGATTTTATTTTTGAAAGAATCAGTGAGTCCAATTCTTCGTTGGATAGTTTTCCTACGTCCTTATAAACTTTCATTTATGACTCCTATATACTGGCGCTGTTGTCGCCGGCGTCGTTTACCGTCATCTCGTCGCCCATCATCTCGTCGCCTGCGGAATCCATACCGTCGTCCGTTTCTTCGGAAGGGGTGGAATCACCTTCTTCGCCGCCGATTAAATAGGCCGTTAATTGGAAGTAGATCACATCGCCGACCGTCGCCGTTGGTTCTTCTTCCACTTTAACTTTCAACACGTCTTCCAATTGACTGCACCAGTTTTGTATTTCGTTGGCATCTTTTGCTTCGCCGCGAATGGACAGGGTGCCGTTTTGGTAATCCATGCCCGTTACGGTCAGTGTGTCTGGCGCAGAGGATTTCACCTTGGTAATGGCATCGGCAATGTCGGCGCTCTTTTGTGCACCGCTTCCGCCTTCAGTCGAATCCGATTCGTCTTGCGCCATTTCCTGTTCGTGGGTCCGGACGATAAGGTCTCGGTTTTGCTGCTTTAATTTTTCACCGTAGACAAAGGAGCCGATGAGAATGGCAAAGGCCACGACAAGGGCGCCGATGGGCAGGTAGTAGTTTTTGCCTCCGCCGCCGGAGCGTCTTGTGCCGGAGAACATGGCGGCAACATCGCCGTGTTCCGCCGCGGCGGCAAAGATATCCCCTAAATTCAGCGGCTTGTATACTTCCTCGTCCATAAGTGCGGAAAATAAACCGCTTTCCACGAAAGATCCTGCGATTAACTGCCTGTCGGCCAGGGCAAAATCGCCGCCCATATGCTCCACATGGCCCAACGCTTCGTAATAAGCCGATTGCATTTCCCTTTTCATGGCGGCGGGATCCACATCGCTCATGCGCTCGTCGAAATTTTCGTCTTTAATGCGCAGGACATCTTCCGCTTCCAGTTCGTTTCTACTCATAAAGTCCAGGACGGAATCGTTGACCTCCGTGCGGTCGAAGAAGCGATTTTCGTGGCCGTAGTAAAAGCCCAAGTGGCTCGTGCCGACGAAATTCACCCTTGCGCCGCCCAGCCAATGGGCGTATTCCAGGCATAACGTTGAAAAAGGAATGATCCCGCGAAGTTTTATTTCGCATTTTTTCGCTAAATCCCTGTAACCTTCCAAGAGTTCTTCGGGACATATCGTAATTAACAGATGGTGGATGTCGTCGTCACTTTTTAAATCCACCGAATCCAAGGCATATTCCTCTAAATCCTGAGGGAAAAGTGACGGACACTCGTTTTCGATTAGCGAAGCCCTCTCCTTCTCCGTCATAGACGGCACATGCATGGTGCGGTTTACCGCCGAGGCGGAATTTATGACGAACAAGGCATGGCTCTTGGTCAGCTCGTTTTCTTCCAAGGTCTTTTTCAAAAGATAGTGCAACTGTGCGCTGTCTAAAATTTCGCCGTCACTAAGGACGTTCATCGGTATATCAAAAGAATAAAGTGTGCTTACGGATTTGTTTTCGTCTACGTTTGCTACATAGCAGCGACGATCTTCGAAGTAAATTATCGCTTCGCGCTTATTAAATAATTTCATTTCGCCCTCCTACAAGCATTATATCCCACGAATGCGTAATTTTTATGTAATTTAAACAATTTCGTTCACAAATAAATTCCTACAATCAAAAAACCCAACAGAAAAAAGGGAAACATGGGGACGGCTTTCTGTTTGAGGCCTTTGAAAAAGTAAAGGCCCCCGCCGATGAGGGCGGCCGAAACAAAGGTCACGGTAAAAAATAAATAGCTTCTCCATATCTCCCCGATGCCCAAGGCGAGAATCGAAGCATAATAAATGTCCCCCTCGCCCACCGCCTTGGGAAAGAGAAAATAAAGCGCGCCGATCAGGAAAAAGAGAAAGGCGCCGCTTAAGGGATGAATGGATCCATCGAGAATCAGAGCCACGACAAAGATAACGCCGCCTACGACAAGATCCCCTGTAAACACATCCTGGTGGCGACTGTCTTCCAGAGCCAAAAGATACATGACAAATACGGCGGCCACCGGGAGGACGGAGGCCTTCTCCATGCCCAAGTAATGGAGCAAAAAGGCGGCGAGCGCGCCTCCGATTCCTTCGCTCAGCGGATGGTAGAGGGAGATTTTTTCGCCGCAAGCGCATCGCCCGCGACAGAAAATGTAGCCGAGGACGGGAATCAAATAGGGCCACGGAATGATGCGGCCGCAGGATTCGCAGCGGCTTCTTCCGTAGGTCCAATTTTCGCCGCGCCTACGCCTGTCGTCGAAAAGATTGAAAAAGGACACAAAGGAGGCCGCGAGAAAAAAGGCAACCAGATAGATCAGTATCATTTTTGTTTTGCTTGATCAGGCTTACCCGTATCAGGCACCAAAGTATTATTATTATCTATTTTTACCATGCCGGGCTCCACGATAATGTTTCCATTTTCTACCTTCACAGTAAAAGAAGTATATTTACTTAATGCCTTGGCCGGCTTCGGAACTTCGCCGGATTCCAAATAGGGCTTGAGATCATCTAATTCAATCGTCCCTTCGGTCGGTTTGTCCATGGAGTAAAGGATCGCAGCATTTTTTATGACCCGCACATTGGCATTGTGGGCTGTGGCCTGAGCGCTTAAATTGGAGCGTTGGTAGCGGGGAATGGCGATGGCGATGAGCAGGGCCAAGATGGCGATGACAATAATGAGTTCGATCAGGGTGAATCCCTTTTTCTTTTTCATAATTCCTCCTAAAAACTGTTTACCATGTCAAACATGGGAATGGCAATAGAAAAAATAATAAATCCGACGACGACGGCCATGAGCAGAATTAGTGCCGGCTCTATGTATATGCTTATGCGCTCGGCGCGATTTTTCTGCCGTCCTTCCTCCAAATGGATGGCCACGGCGAGCATCTCGCTTACGGCGGAAGAGGCCTCGCCTAAGGCGACGAAAGAGCAGTTCTGCGCTTTAAACAAATCGCTTTTCTCCATGGCCAGAGAGAGCTCCTCCCCTTTCATCAGGCCGCGAATCATCGCCTGCGCCTTTCTCTCGATGTAGGGATTTTCCGCCCCTTCGTTCATGTTTTCCATAATGCGCAACAGGTCCACGCCGTTATCCATTTGCATCTTCATGGTTCTTAATTGCCTCAGCTCAAAGGGGTCTCGGTAAAAAGGCGCAGCGATCGACAGATGGTACCATCTGCGGTAGAAGCCGTCGGCGGTTTTCGGATGATTTTTCAGGATCAAAATCATCAGCATCAAAAGGAGAAGCGCCGCGATGTAAAGAAGGCCGAAGCGATTAAAATGATCGGCGATGGCGATGAGCATGCGGGTCATCAGGGGCAAGGGCACCTGTCGGGATTCAAAGACGTCGGTAAATACGGGAAGCACCGAATGAAGCACCACCTGCAAAACAAAAAGGGATGTAATCATAAGGATGACGGGATAGGCCAGGGCATTTGCAAGTTTTCTGTGCATTTGTTGTTCCTCGTCGAAAAAATCCGCCAGTTGGCGAAAGATGTCGCCCAAGGTTCCCGCCGCCTCCCCGCTTCGAATCATGCCGGGGACGAAATGGGGAAAACAGTCGGCTTCATGGAAAGCCTCGGAGAGGAGCTTCCCTTGCCGCACCGCCTCCACGATGAATTCCAATTTTTCTTTCTGAAGGCCTTTGGACTCCCGGGCCATTAATTCCATGACCGTAACGATGTCCAAACCTCCGGACGACATAAGGGCCAGTTGGGAAAACAATAAGGCCAATTGCCCTTTCGCAATCACCCGCCGCGGCTTTGTTAATTGAAGTCGCCGCCCTTCTTCTTTCAAGGCGACGATGCGGTAGCCGGCTTCGTGGAGCTTTTCCCGCGCCTCCTGTAAATTCTCCGCGTCCATTTCATCGGTCACGAGATTCGACTGTGCGTCGATGATTTTATACTTAAACTTCATGGCTCACCTACATGGTCATAATGGTGCGGTAGGCCTCATCGAGGCTGATGGTTCCCGCAAGAATCTTCTCCCGCAGGGCCTCTTTCAATGGAATCATGCCCGTTATCACCGCCGCATCCCGCAGAGCATCTAACGTGACGCCGGGCTTAATTAGGTCGCGGATTTTTTCGTTCATGGCCATGATTTCGAAGACGGCTTCCCTACCGGTGTAGCCTTCAAAACAGTGTTCGCAGCCCGCGGCCTCGTAGGTCGGTCCGTCGATTCGAAAGTAATCGTCTTTTCTGTAAACTTCTTTCTTGCAGTGGTCGCAAAGTTTTCGTACGAGGCGCTGGGAGATCACGCCGATAATTCCCGCCGACAACATATAAGGTTCGATGCCCATGTCCATGAGGCGGATAATGGCCGAGGGCGAATCCGTGGTGTGGAGCGTGGAAAAGATCAGATGACCCGTAATCGACGACCTTAGGGCGATCTCCGCCGTTTCCATGGAGCGAATTTCCCCGACCATCATGACCTCCGGGTCCTGACGCAACATGGCTTCCAGACCCGTGGAGAAGGTAATGTTCGCCTTGGGATTCACCTGCATTTGATTGATCCCTTCGATGGCAAATTCCACGGGATCTTCGATGGTCAGAATATTTCGCTCCACGCTGTTTAAGAGTTGGATAAACGTATAGAGGGTCGAGGTTTTCCCGGAGCCCGTGGGCCCGCAGATCAAAACAAGGCCCAAGGGTTGGCGCAGCAGTTTTTCAACTAGGGCCAGGTTCTTTCCATCCAAGCCGATGCCTTCCGGGGTGTAGTTTAGGCCGCTTCTGTCCAAGAGGCGAAGCACCAACTTTTCCTCACCCTTTACGGGAATCGCCGATGCCCGCACGTCCACGTCGCGACCGTCGTGCTTAAAGGTGAAGCGGCCGTCTTGAGGCTTCCGCTTTTCGCCTATGTCCATGGAAGAGAGAAATTTGATCCGCGTGACAAATTCCGAGTACAATCGCTTCGGATAGGTGTCGTACAAAAAGAGCGTGCCGTTTCGACGCATACGAACCCGCCAGTTTTCACCGGCCGGTTCAATATGCACGTCGGAACAGCACGCTTCGGCGGCATCATTTAAAATTTTTTCGCTTAATTGGACGGCACTGACGCGGCCCGCCGAAACAGTCGATTGGGTATTCATTTGCCCTTTGTCTTTCGATGCGGAAAAGGAAAATTTCTTGTCCATCACTGCCTCCAAAAATTGCGGCCCTTCCCATGCCCGCCTTCACTATGATTCTTTTGACTCGTCGCCTTCCGTGCGCTGGTAATCGCAATCCGAATTGTGGCATTGGATGCGCGTGCCGCGTTTCGTGGTCTTCTTCGTCAATATATCGCCGCATTTCGGGCAACGCTCGTCGATGGGCTCATCCCACGAAACGAAATCGCAATCGGGATACTTGTCGCAGCCGAAGAATTTCCGCCCCCGCTTGCTTCTTTTTATGACGATTTCCCCTTCGCCGCACTTCGGGCACTTCACGCCGATTTTTTCCACCAAGGCTTTGGTGTTTCGACAATCGGGAAAGCCCGGACAGGCGAGGAATTTGCCGTACCGCCCCATTTTTATGACCATATTCCGACCGCATTTTTCGCAGATAACGTCGGTGGGCTCGTCGCGAATTTCAACTTTCTCGATTTCTTTTTCCGCCCGCTCCAGGTACTCGGCCAGTTGCTTGTACACGGGATCCACGGCTTTTTGCCAGGCAAGTTCCCCGTCGGCCACGGCGTCCAAACTGTGTTCCATCTTCGCCGTAAAATCCTCGTCGACAAACATGGGGAAGTAATCCGTTAAAAGGTCATTGACCGTTTCCCCGAGCTCCGTGGGCACGAAGCGCCGCTCCTCGCTCACCACGTAGTAGCGGGAAAGCAAGGTGTTAATTATCGGCGCGTAGGTACTGGGGCGTCCGATGCCCAGCTCTTCCAAGAGCTTAATCAGGGACGCTTCGTTGTAGCGGGCCGGCGGCTGGGTAAAGTGTTGTTCCGGAAAAATCTCTTTTACTTTTACGTGTTCTCCCACTTCGAAGGCGGGAATCTCCTTGTCCTTTTGATCCTTCGAGGGGAAGACCCTCAAGAAACCGTCGAATACCAGGGTATTGCTGTTCACTTGAAACATTTCCGTGCGGCTTGATAGCTTCACCTTTTGCGTATCGTAAAGGGCTGCCGTCATTTGCGAGGCCACGAAGCGGGACCAGATCAATTCATAAAGGCGAAACTCGTCGCGCCCCAAACTATCTTTTAAGCTCAATGGCGTGCGACTCACATCCGCCGGGCGAATACATTCGTGGGCGTCCTGGGTGTTTTCTTTCTTCTTCGACCAAGTGGAGGGCGCGCTGTATTTTTCCCCGTAGGCCTTTAAAATATGGGCCTTCGTTTGGGCGACGGCCTGCTCGGAAATCCGCGTGGAGTCCGTACGCATATAAGTAATCAAACCCACGGAGCCTTCCCCGGGAATGGTAATCCCTTCGTAGAGCTTTTGCGCCACCTGCATGGTCTTGCGGGTTGTGAAATTCAGGCGCTTGTTCGCCTCCTGCTGCATGGTTGAGGTGGTGAAAGGCGCTAAGGTGCGGCGCTTTCTCGATCCCTTTTGAATGTCCGAGACCACCAATTCTTTCGGGTCCATGCGCTTCATCACGGCGTCCACATCGGCTTTCGTATTTAATGTCACCGACTGAATTTTTCCGTCTTTAAGGGTGCCGAAATACTTCGCCTCGAAGGTTTTCCGGTTTTTCAAAGCTTTAGCCACGATGGTCCAGTATTCCGAAGGTTCGAATTCGTTGATCTCCTCTTCGCGGTCGCAAATAATTTTTAAAACCACCGACTGCACCCGCCCGGCGCTGAGTCCGGATTTGACCTTCTTCCATAAGAGCGGGCTGATTTTATAGCCCACGAGACGATCCAAGATTCGACGGGCCTGCTGGGCGTCGACCAATTCCATATTGATGGGCCGGGGATTTTTTATCCCGTTTTTCACGGCATTTTTCGTGATTTCGTTAAACGAAATCCGCACATTGTCCTCGGGATCCATGTCCAAAATATGGGTCAAATGCCAACTGATGGCTTCCCCTTCCCTATCCGGGTCGGTTGCGAGAAGCACTTTGTTGGCTTTTTTCGCTTCTGCCTTCAGCTCTTTAATAACCGGGCCCTTGCCCCGAATATTAATGTACTTCGGTTGGTAATTGTCTTCTATATCGATGCCTAATTTCGATTTAGGCAAATCACGAATGTGCCCCACAGTGGCCACGACTTTGTAATGGCTGCCGGCCATTTTGCGGATGGTCTTTGCCTTTGTGGGCGACTCCACGATGATCAGATTCCTTGCCAAATTATTCCAAATCCTTTCCTGCACTAAAGTATTTCGATGCAGTTGCTATCCACACCTGTAATGTAATTTTTTAATTCTAACATGGTTAATACGCTTAACACGTCGGTAATATCCCAACCGATATGCTCCATAAGGGCCTCCGTATTTTGATGGCCGTCCCTTATACTATCATACAATGTTTTTTCTTCCAAAGAGAGTTCGGAAAGATCCGGCGAAGTTTTCTCTTTTTTCATCTGATAGACCGGATGATCCAGTATGTCTTCCGGGGAAAGGGCGATGGATGCGCCGTCGAAAATCAGGCGATTGGTGCCTTGACTGTAAATGGAATCCACATTGCCGCAGACGGCAAAGACTTCCCTGCCATATTCCGCCGCCAGGCGTGCGGTGATCAAAGAACCGCTTTTTTCCTTGGCTTCCACCACCAACACGCCGTCGCCCAGGGCCGCGATGATGCGATTTCGCTCGGGAAAGCGAAAAGGCTGGGGCGATGTGTAGGGCGGATACTCGCTTAAAATCAGTCCCGTGGATTTAATGGCTTCGTAACAGGCGCGGTTGCTCCTGGGATAACAGTCGCCGATGCCGTTTCCCAAGACGGCGATGGTTTCACCGCCGGCGTCCAGTGTGGCCTGATGGGCGAGCTTATCGATCCCGAGAGCCAGGCCGCTGATGATGACGAGGCCCGATGCCGCCAGTTGCGAGACGAATTTTTTACATACCCGTTGGCCGTAGTCCGTATGTTTTCTCGCGCCAACCACGGAAAGGGCCGGCTTCGCCATGAGTTCCAAATTGCCTAAGGCATAGATCACCATGGGCGGATCCGGCGTAAGGGCCAGTTTCTCGGGATAAAAATCGTCGCCCACCACCAGAGTCTGAATGCACTGGATTTCCAGCACTTTTTCCCGCTTGCTCAAATCCCGTTTCAAAAACATGTCCGTGCGCGTCTTCAGCTTTTCCGGAATATTGTCGCTTTCGAAAAGAGACAATTGCTCTTCTTCTTCGGTCATGTAGCCGTATAGCTCCATCATTTCGGCGTTGGGCATGCCGGCGAGGGACAATCGGACGAACAGGGACCGCAAATCTTCTCTTATTCCGACCAATATTTTCCCTCCACAGATTTGTAGCGCACGGCTTCTAAAACGTCCTGGTCCGTAATGGGCCCTCCGTCTCGCAAATCGGCGATGGTACGGGCCACCTTCAGCACTTTATGTAAGGACCGTCCGCTGAATTTATATTTCTTATAGGCCATGTCCAGGAGTTTTTGCGAACTCGGGGATAAACAGCAGTATTTTTCCACGTCGCGATCGGGAATATCCGCATTGGTCATAATCCCCGTGCCTTCGAAGCGGGCTTTTTGATAGCCGCGGGCCCGTTCCACCCGCTCCCGTACCGTTTTCGAATCTTCGCCCTGTACCGTTTCCTTCATGTCTTCGTAACTAATGGGCTTCACTTCCACCTGCAGATCGATGCGATCCAAAAGAGGATGCGAAATCTTTCCCAGATACTTTTGAATTTGCTGCATGCTGCAACTGCACTCGTGATTGGGATCCTGGTAATAGCCGCAGGGGCAAGGGTTCATAGAGGCGATGAGCTGAAAATCGGCGGGAAATTCCAGACTTGCCGTGGCTCGAGCCACATGAATCTTCCCGTCTTCCATGGGCTGACGCAGCACTTCCAATACGCTGGACTGAAATTCCGGAATCTCGTCGAGGAATAGGACGCCGCGGTGGGCTAGAGAAATTTCTCCCGGTTTCGGGATGCGGCCGCCGCCGATGAGGGAGACGCCGGAGGCCGTGTGGTGAGGTGAGCGGAAGGGCCGCTCCGTCATCAGCCGGTTTTCCGCCAAAAGACCGGAGACGGAATAAATCTTTGTCACTTCGATGGCCTCTTCAAAAGCCATGCGCGGCAAAATCGTAGGCAGGCGCTTGGCGCTCATGCTCTTTCCGCTACCCGGCGGGCCGATCATCAAGAGATTGTGGGCCCCGGCCGCCGCCACTTCCAAGGCGCGCTTCAATTGACTTTGCCCCTTAATATCGGCAAAGTCCACATCGTAGGTCTTCATGTGATCCATCGGATTTTCCACCACGGCCTCGTCGATGGTGGATTCACCGGTCAGGAGAGAAACTACTTCTTTTAAATTAGAAGCGGGATAAATGCTTACGTCGCGAACTATGGCCGTTTCGTTTTCATTGGCCTTGGGGACGATGAATTTCTTGTATCCCAATTCTCTCAGTGAAATCACCATGGGAAGGGCGCCGCGAATGGCAGAGATTTCGCCGTTTAACTGAAGCTCCCCTAAAAATATGTAATCGTCGATGACTTTCGGATCGCCAAAGCCTTCTGCGGCCAAAATGGACACGGCCACGGCCAAGTCCATTTGGGATCCGTCTTTTCGTCGGTTTGCGGGAGATAAATTCACCGTGATGCGCTGTTGGGGATAAGGCATGCCGATGTTTTTAATCGCCGCATGGACCCGCTCGCCGGATTCGCGAATTTGCGCGTCGGGCAGTCCGACCATAAGAAAGCGCGGAAGTCCGCGACTTAAATCGCATTCGACCTCCACGACAAATCCGTCTAATCCTTCTAAGCTACAGGTTTTCACTCTGGCATACATGTCATTCCCCCAAGTCATTTCCGTCGAAGGCATTTTTTATGTGATGAATCATCGGCTTGTCCGTTAAAAACACTTCGATCACATCGAAACGGGCCGCACGATAAAAAGGCGTTTGCTGCGTCAAATAGTGCTCTGCGGTCATATAGATCTGGCGGCGTTTAAAGATGTCCACGGCATCCTTCGGGTCGCCATAGGAGACATTGGTCCGCGTCTTCACCTCTGTAAAGACCACGATACCCTTCGTAAAGCTTATGATATCGATTTCACCACGTTGAAATCGAAAATTTCGCTCCAGAATTTCGTGGCCCTGTTTTTCCAAAAACTTCGCCGCAATCCCTTCGCCCGTTTCGCCGACGTTCATAATCCCTCCCTGCTATACTCAATAATATATACTAAATCCCCATTTAGTACAATTGTTTTATTCCGCTATTTTTGTAGCTGCCGCAATTCCGAGAGCTTTTTCATTCCTCCGATCCTCCTTCCCAATATTATAGCAAGATTGTTTTTTAAAAATACAAAAAAATTTGCCGCCTAAGCGACAAATTCATTCCTTCTGTTTAGTTTTCTCTCCGGCGCCGCTCGCTTTCCCGGGAACCATCCGGGTAGCGATCTTTATTGTAGATGCCGATGCACAGGGCAAAAAGCAGGGAGCAGATGCCCGCCGTGATGCAGACCACGGAGATGAATATGTTGGTCAAACTGGAGCGTTCGAAGAGGCGATTCAATACCATAATGAGCGAAAACATGCCGATAAATACCAGGGCCAAACCGGGTAGGTAGCGCATAAATTTCATTTGTTTCCCCATCATATTGATGACGAAGGTTAGAATAAGGGCGATGATAACCGCCAGTACCAATATGCCTATATACTGCAAGTTTCCGTTTAAACTTTCAGAGATTTTCGATATCATGTGATCCTCCTACTTGCCGGGCACCCGGGAGTAATACGTCCGATGGTCCTCGGCCTGTTCCATAAGATTTTTTAATTGACGCTCGTCGAGGCTGCCTTTCGTCTTGACCAATTGCAAAAGATTGCCGTAAATGTCAATGTATGCCACATCGTCTTTTTCGCGATAGACGGTAAAGAGCTTTTCATCGTCTTGGTAGATGTCGATGATAAACAGATTGTCGCCGGCGATGCCCACGTCGTCTTTCGTCTTATTATACCCTACTTTCATTAAATAGTCAGTCTTGCCTTTGCGAATGACATAGGTGGGATTTTCGATGCGCTGGCCGTTAAAGAGGGCGCCCATAGGAGCGAAAATGGCGTCGGATCCGATGACGGGCCGAAGGTCGACGCTGTCGTCGGTGACGGTTTGAATCTTCGTCACCACCCAACGTCCCTGGAGAGGGGATCGATTGAGGGCGGGCTTTTCGATGATGCGGTAGTCGCCCTTAATGGGGCCACAGGCCGTTAAAAACAGGAGCAGGAGTAGGATCGGAAGTCGTTTTTTCATGCGTCCGCCTCGCTTCCTAAGGGTATGATGATTCGAATGGTGGTTCCTACGGATTTTTCCGAAACGATTTGTATGGCGCCGTTGTGAAGTTTTACGATTTCATCGGCGATGGAAAGGCCGAGGCCCGAGTGGGAATTGGAGTGTTTGCCCTTGTAAAACTTTTCCTTGGCCAGGGCCAGTTCGTTTTCATCCATGCCCACGCCGTTGTCGGAGATGATCATTTCGTAGTTCGGGAAATTTTTCCGCGCCTCAAAAAGCACCCATCCGCCGGGATCGGTGAATTTTATGGCGTTGTCGATGAGATTAATGAGCACCTGGCGCAGGCGGTCTTCATCGGCTGTCAGAAGCACCACTTCTTCATTGATTTCGTTAACTAAGTGAATGTTCTCTTTCGAGGCCCGGGGCTTCATTTGCTTCCACACATCTTCGCAGGTGGAGGTAATGTCGAAGCGATCTTTTTTCAGGGTGATTCGCCCGGAAATGTATCGGGAAAAATCCAAGAGCTCTTCCACCATTTTCGACAAACGATCCGTTTCATTTTCGATAATTTCGAAGCCTTCGTTCATGACTTCGGTCTCCGTCGGATCCGTATCTTTCAGTACCGCCGCCCAGCCTTTGATGGAGGTAAGCGGGGTGCGCAGTTCGTGGGAAATGGAGGAGATAAAGTCGTTTTTCACCTGTTCTTTTCGCACGATTTCCGCAGCCAGCGTGTTAATGGACTGGGCCAATTGCCCCAATTCGTCGTCTCGCTTCATGACGATGTGTTTTTTGTACTGGCCGTCGGCCAATTGAATAGCGGTGGATTGAATCTCTTCGATGGGCCTTGTAATGCTCTTCGCCAACATGCGACTGACTACGACGGCAATGGCCATGACAAGGGCTGTTAAGAGAAGAAGATAGCGGCTCAATGTCCACACCGAACGAATGGCAGGCGCCAAAGATGATGAGTAGCGCAACGCGCCGATGACGCGATTGTCATTGGAATAAAGGGGGCGGGAGACGGAAAGGACTTTCGTGTCGGAATAGGGCACGGGGCCGATGCGAAAGTCGGCTTTTCCTTTCAGCGCCTGAATGACATCCGGGTAATCTTTCACCGGATCGTTAATGGCGCCGATGGAATCGTAGACCAGCTGGGCGTCCTTGTCGATCATTTGCACCTGGCCGCCGAATTGATTAAAGATCATATCGTAGTCGCCGTCCAAAAGCTCGTCGATGCTTCGGCTTTTAAAATAGCGGTCGTAGGTGTAGACGGCGCTGTCCAATTGTTGATTTAAGTAGAATTTTACCCCGCCGTAGGTGTATTCGCGAAAGCCGAAAATCAGAGCCAGATCTAAAAGGCTCACGGTTAAGAGAATCAAGGCGACGAAATTTCGCGTCACCGTTTTTCGAATGGAGTGTTTCATGCGTCGTTAGCTGTGTTTTTCCAGCGATAGCCCACGCCCCACACGGTTTCAATATAGACGGGATGGGCGGCGTCTTCTTCCACTTTCGAGCGGAGGCGGCGAATGTTGACGTCGACGATTTTGCTGTCACCTAAAAATTCTTCGCCCCACACGGCGTTTAAAATCTCATCGCGGCTCAAGGCACGGTTGGCGTGGGTAATGAAAAACTTGACGATTTCGTGTTCCGTCGGCGTCAGCTCGATTTCCTTGCCGTTTTTGTAAAATTTATGGCCGAAGACATCCACTTTAAAGATGCCCGATTCCAAGAAGCGCTCGCCTTTTTTCTCGCTCCTGTCTTCGCCTCCGCGGCGTCGCTCCAGAGATTTAATGCGCAGGGTGAGCTCCGTGGGGTTAAAGGGCTTGGTGAGGTAGTCGTCGGTGCCGCTTTGCAGGCCCATAATCTTGTCGTAGTCCTCGGCCTTCGCCGTGAGCATAATAATGCCCAAGTGAGGGAAGGATTTTCTCAGTCGATCGCACACTTCGAATCCGTCGATGCCCGGGAGCATAATGTCCAAAAGCACGATGGCGGGCTTTTCCCTTTCGGCGATTTCAAGGCCCTCTTCGCCGCTTCCCGCTTCGAACACGTCGAAGCCTTCCCGCTCCAAATTAATCTTAATAAATTTACGAATGGATACCTCATCTTCGACGAGTAGAATCTTCGTCATCGGCTCACTCTCCCTTCAAAATGCGCGTCGACTTTTTCTTTGATCATGGCATAGAGGGGCGGAAATTCCCGCACCGGCTCGATGCGCGCGTAGACGTCTTCCTGCTTGATTTCGTGGCTTGTCCAGGTGCCGCCGCCACTGGCGGCATTGAGCAGAATGGGCTCGATTCGGTCCATGGCCAGGGCGAAATGCGACTCCGGCGTCTCTTGAGTCTCAAACTCTTCCCACAGGACCCGTAATTCTTCCCCCTGTTCTTCGGGAAGCATCCCATACAAGTGCTCCGCCGCGCGCACTTCCCGCTCCCGCTTGGTCTTGTTGTTTTCAGTATCGTAGGCGAAGGTATCGCCGGCTTCGATTTCCACCACATCGTGGAACAAAAGCATAAACACCACCCGCTCCATGTTCACACCCTCCGGGGCATATTCCTTTAATATAAAGGCCATGGCCGCAATATGGAAACTGTGTTCCGCGTCGTTCTCAAAGCGATCGGCGTGGAGGAGATGGGTTCTGCGGTAGACGCTTTTCATTTTTTCCAAAGCGTAAATAAATTCGATCTGCTTGTCTAATCGTTGGCTCATACTTATACGGCGAAATAAAAATCGCCCGCTCCTTTTTTCTTTTCGTATTCCTTTAATTCCGTCGATTTGAAAATGCCTAAATCCGTCACCACGCCGGTAACCAGATTCGGCGGCGTCACGTCGAAAGCCGGATAATAGCCCTTTACCCCTTCTACCGTGTGCTTGATGCCGTGGGCGCTCAGGCTCTCCTCGGGATCCCGCATTTCGATGGTTAAATCCTTTGCACTTTTTACGTCCATGTCGGGAATCCCCGTGGCGAAATAGGGAACGCCGAAGTACGCCGAGACGATGGCGATTTGGTGGGTACCCACTTTGTTTACGATGCTGCCGTCCATGCAAATGGAATCCGCCGCCGATGTGAATAAGCTGATGCCGTGATTTTCAATGTATGCCGCCACCATATTGTCCGTAATCACCGTCGTGTCCAGGCCCATTTGAGATAAGACCGAGGCGGTAAAGCGGGCGCCCTGTAAAAAGGGGCGGGTCTCCGGGCAGACAAAGGCGATATCTCTTCCGCTTTTTTTAATTTCCCGCGCCAACATCCCGATGATGGTTTCGCCGAAACATTGGGTCATGACCGTGCCCTCTTCGGGCAACAGCTCCATGAAATTCTTCGCCACGCGGTGGATGGTGGCGTAGCGCTTTTCCATGGAATGA
>QWCQ01000144.1_pt1 | contig 64160 bp, 38 predicted proteins | sample 1972701 | NCBI WGS metagenome assembly QWCQ01 (sample SAMN09866704, study PRJNA288562) | Human gut metagenome isolate pre4_stool, whole genome shotgun sequencing... | reverse complement strand
GGCTACTGGCGGGGTGGACTCAGTAGTTAATCTAGGACTTTCCTTTATCCCGAGCGAATTTCTTACAGCGGGAGTCTTTGTTATAGCTTCCTTTATATCCATAGCTACAGGCTCTTCTGTTGGTACAATCACGGCCCTCGGCCCTATAGGAGTAGGGCTTGCTAATTCAAGCGGCATAAGCCTTGTCCTAATGCTTGGAGCCTTGGTGGGAGGGGCTATGTTTGGTGACAACCTCTCTATAATCTCCGACACAACAATAGCTGCAACTAGAAGTCAAGGTTGCGATATGAAGGATAAGTTCAGGATGAATGCAAAAATCGCTATACCTGCCGCAATCCTAACTATTATCCTCCTTCTAGTATTCGGAGCTCCGGAAGTTACGACAAGTCCGACAGACCTTAGCTACGATCTTTTCTCAATTATCCCCTATCTTTTTGTCCTAATAGTCGCCCTTATGGGAGTCAATGTCTTCGTAGTTCTTACCGGAGCAATCGGACTTTCCTCAGCTCTCCTGATAATTAGAGGAACTTCTGTGATAGATATCTCCCAAATCATCTGGAAAGGCTTTACAAATATGTTTGAAATCTTCCTTCTATCCATGCTTATAGGAGGTCTATCCAAGATGGTAGCAGAAGAAGGAGGGATCAATTGGATAATATCCAAGATTAAAATCTTCGCCAAAGACGTTAAAACTGGAGAGCTTGGCATAGGTCTCCTCGTATCCCTTGCAGATATTTGTGTTGCCAACAACACCGTAGCAATCATAATCTCAGGGCCTATAGCTAAGAAGATGTCTAGAGAATTCGGAATTGATCCAAGGCGTAGCGCCTCTCTTCTAGATACCTTCTCCTGTGTCTTCCAGGGAATAATCCCCTATTCAGCCCAGGTCCTCATAGCAGCAAGCTTCACCGGAGGAGCCATTGCTCCCTTCGAGCTTGTTCCTTTCTTCTGGTATCAATTTATCCTAGGCATCTTCGCCCTAATCTCAATCATAGCTCCTAGTAAAAATAACGAATAATCCTAATTTTAGGCAAAAGAAAGCCCTAGCTTCCATATTTGGAAATCTAGGGTTTTTCCTTTGTCTATTTTAGACTATTAGCTTAAAGGCTCTTTTTTCTTCTTGGTGTAGATTAAAACTCCTCCAAGCATTACGATAAGTCCAATTATCGCAAATCCAATCCAAACACCAGGTCCACCTGTCATTGGTAGGCTTCGTTTTTTGTTTCCTATTTCTATAGGCTTATTTATTGAATCCTTAGAAATTTCTCCTAATGTTGTGAAATTATAAGAGTGATCTACATAGTCTTCGCCTTTAGTTCCTATTTTGAAGGTTCTTTCTTCACTTATCGCATCTTCTCCGTCTCCTATTACTATATTAGATGTGATATCTAACGTTGTATTAAGATCCAATGTTGAATACATTGATAGTTCAATAGTATTTTCTGATTCGAATGAATCACCAGTTTTCTTTTCCAATTCCTTTACTAATTCATAAAGGTTAATGGTTATCTTACCCTTATTATTAATATAGTCAGTTGATTTAAGAGTATAAGTCTTTGTAGAAGAATTCTTGTTTTCTTTGTTTACCAATTTTGCACTGATGAGTAATCCATCACTTGTCAAACTATTCTTCGCTTTGAAGTCATTATCCCAAGGCAAGCCTGACAATGTGATTGTTGACTTATCCTTTGTATAAGTGATTTTTTCATGAGCAGAGTTGAACTTCATGGTTATATCTGTTCCATAAACATCATTTAGCTTATTATTAGTATAGTCCGCACTCTTTCTCTTTGAGACATCCATTTCTGTCTTGTATCTGTCAGTTTGAACTTTACCGTCTTTTACTACAAACTCTTTGACATAATCTCTTGGTGTTAGATAACCTGATGGTGCTTTTGTTTCTTTAAGAGCGTAGTAGCCATTTTCTTGGAAGGTAAACTCAATCTTACCATCTTTGCCTGTAGTAAACTTATCAACTGGATTATATCCTTCTGGAGCTTTTACTCCATCTTTAAGAACAAGTCTTTCTGTCTTTCCACCACTTGTCTTTTCGTAAAGTTTAAGAGCTGTGTCAGAATATTCTCCAGTTTTTTCTTTCTTATAGAATACTTTAAACTCTGCACCTGCAAGTTTTGTATCTTTGTTAGCCGCATCGACTTTAACAAAGCTTATCTTTTGGTCTTTCTTATTTACTATTTCAATAGGTGTAATTCCATGTTCTTCTTCATTATTTGAAGTATTTCCTCCTGTTCCACCTACTGGCTTATTAGGCTTATCTTTTCTAATGATTCTACCATTTTCATCTACATCAAATTCTGCTACTGGATCTTCTGCCTTTTTATATCCATCTGGAGCTTTGATTTCCATTACCCTGTAGCTACCTGGTTTAAGCATAGTATATTTAAATACTCCGTCTTCACCAGTTGTTATATTTTCCCTACTAGTATCTACATTCCAGTTGTCTCCTTGTTTATATTGAAGTTGGAATATAGCACCTGCTAGAGGGTTGCCATCTTGGTCAACTTTTTTGAATTTTATTATATTTTCTGGGTTAACTGCTTGAATTTTTAGGTCTGCTTTTGCAGTAGCATCATTTTTAAAGAAGTATTGCTTATCCCATCTTGTTACATAACGGCCTGGATAATCTATCATTTGAAGCTTGCCATGCGCAACATAGGACGACTTATCTTCTCCTCTTACTCTTCCTGTAACTTTGAAGATATAGGATGAATTAATATTTAACCCATTAGTAAAACTAATGCTTTCTTCTTGACCTGCATAAAGAATGGATCTGGATCTTATCTGTACAGGTGCAGGAAGTCTAGGGTCATCTTCGTTTACACCAAATGATAAAGGCATTAACTCATCAAGGTTTGCATTACCATTGAGTTTGTAATATTCAATATTCAAGTTTTCAATATTTTGGTCAGATGAGTAGTAGAATGTTGACCTTGGAGTATTGCTCCTATCCCTATTTACATAGTAGTAATGAACAAATTCGCCTGTATCAGGATTAAATTTAATAATCTTTGATCCAAGGTTTAGGTGATTTTGGTTCATTTCATACCAATATCCATATTGATCTTGATATTTTTCTCTCGCAGTCATTGAATCATATACGACTTTGATGTTATTTTCTATCCTCGCATGACCAACAACTCCACGACCTATCGTTTGGTCACCTGCTTTTGGTACTTTATTAAGGTTGATATAGGCTTTTAGCTTGTTAGAGAATTCCACTAGATTATAAGTTTCTGCATACCTAGTGAAAGTATAAGTTATTGTGCCTTCTGTTCTATTATAATCAGCCTTAGCTATTGTACCTACTCCATCTGCAATTATATCTAGATTATCAATATCTGTTTCCATTATTCCGTGAAGGTCTATATTGTCACTTAATTTTAGTACAAAGAAATCTCCAGGATTAATCTTTAGGTTAGGATCAATAGTAAACTTGTTATCAAACTCAAATACTTCTCCTAAATGTGGGTGCATTTCTTTTTGATTGTCAGATAGTAAACCTTCTTTTTTACTTTCTGGATTTAACACACTTAGTTTAGATTCAGATATTTTGATGCTATTTGATACATCTTTTCTTTTTTCTGGTGCTTCTCCTGAATATGGGTCAAGTCCTTCACCACCTACAGTAAAGTTCCAAACTTGCTTGTTGTTGATATATCCGTCAGGTGATTTTACTTCTTCAAGTCTATAGTCACCTATGTTTAAGCCAGTAAATTTAAGTGTACCATCTGGGCCAACTGTTTTTTCATCTTTCCATCCAGTTGATTTGTTGGTTATTTTAAACTTTGCGCCAGGTAATTGGTCTGTGGCTTTTATTGTATTACCTTTTTGGTCAACTTTTTTAATTGTGATTTCACCCTTACCAGGTTTTTCGTTTATGATTTTACCCATGTTCTTGGCAGTAGCACTTGTTACAAAGTCGACTAGCTTACCGTCTTTTTCTGATGTGGATTTTTCTGGAACATATTGATATACGCCAGTGGCATCCTCGTATTCTAGGGAGATATATCCACTTGAATCATCAATAATCTTACTTTGACTGATTGGATAAGATTTTGTTCCAGATACAATAAATAAATCTTTAAGATCTACTATAGCATTTGTAGTAGGGTTTACAATCTTACTATCCTTAACGTTAATTTTCTTTGAATCCACACCGCTTACTTTTATGATTTGGTTAGAATTATCTGGATTAACCATGCTTAATTTATTTAAGTCATATACTGTTGCATCTTTATCTTCAGAGAATTTAACCTTAATAGATTTGATATCAACGACTTTTCCAGATTCTGGGTCTACAATATTACCAGAGTTTGTCTTTATTGTTTCGACTGTGAAGTGTAGCAGTGGCCCATCAATTGGCTTGTAGCCTTCTGGCGCTTTTACCTCAATAAGTCTATATCTACCTGGTTTTAGTCCTCTGAAACCAAAGTATCCATTAAAGGCTGATGATATAGTGGAACCTTCTACATCTTTGTAATCATTGATTACGAATTCTTGAAGTTTGAATACTGCTCCTTCAAGTCTTCTCTTTGTAACCTCTTCACCATTTATATCTTCTTTAATATTATCACGACCGTGTTTTGAGAAGGTGATGTTATAAGTTTCTTCGTCGTTTACTATATCCATACCTTCTGGTCCAACTTGAGTCTTTTTAGTAGAAGTATATAGCGGTTTGATGTTTATACTTGTTGTAGCAGAAGCAATTTTTGCATCAGTACCATTAGAAGGCACTGCAACTATACCAGCCTTTCTTTCATATCCATATCTATCAGTAAATTCCTTGCTCAACCAGTTAGGATATTTTTGTCCATCTGGTTTTGTTGCTCCCCAAGGGGTAGGAGTTCCTTTTTTCTTAAGAACACCATTTACATATTGGTCTTCTTTATATACAGAACCGAAAGTCTCTGCCCCTGCTTGGTAGGATCCTCCAAGTTTATAGTGTTGGGCGCCGTTTTGGTATAAACCATCTGCTTGCCAGAAGTATCTTGGTGTCATGAAATCTATATTCATTTCTATTTTGCCAACATCTGGAATATTGTCGTCATAGAAACCTTCGACATCAATGTAGTATACACCTGGGTCAAGGTTTAATTGGTCTTCGTCAAAGCCCCAATCAAAAGGTCTCCACCTAGCTGTGTTTACTACTGATACATCGTCGTTTGCTATAGTGTAGTTTCTGAAGATGTCATTTAGTTTTGCGTCACTTGGGTCTCCATTAAGACCAGTTATCTTATAAGTTGATCTATAGGCTGTCTTTACACCATATTTTCCTTTATAACCTATTTTTGGTGGTTGACCAGGAGCGTCCAATTCTTCTCTTTTTATTACTGGTTCGATTTGAACATTGACAGGGCCGTTGTAATCTCTTGTATCAATATAGATTCTTTGGACATAAGTCTTACCCTCTGTATCGATATGAGTCATACGAGCTGCGTATTTAATACCGCTATTAGTTCTTTTTATTCCTGTAGTATTTCCAGAATTATCCAAAGCCTTGTCAGACTTTATGAAAGAGTTTGGTGTTTCATCTGGTCCTTGATACTCTGCCTTTAATTGGTTAGTATTAGTGTCTTCATATACATGAATCTTCCAAGGTGCTTGAGCTTTTTTGTAGCCTGATGGAGATTTTGTTTCTTCTAATACATAGTAACCAGGCCTTAAGGCTAGTGTTTGTTCTTTACCATTCTTGTCAGTAAATACTAACTTACCGTCTTTACTTGAAATACCATCCATTGGGGTAAATGTATCATCTTCAGTTTTATAATCTGCTTGTGTTTTCTTTAAAGTAAACTCACCACCTTCAAGAGGTCTACTATTAGAATCTTTCTTGAATATCTTTAAATCAAGACCTGTTTGCTTGTTGGTGATTTTTATTAATTCGCCATCACTTGGTATAGCAATTTCACCTTCTTGTGGTCCTGTTATTTCTTTTTCTTTAAAGGAAGCAGCAATACTTACAGCTTCATCTGGCATTGTAAACTTATAATTTCCTTGAGCATCCTCTTCTATAGGATTTCCGTTATAAGTTAGGCTTTCTAGTTCGTAGTATTCATTTGGATTTACACTTACTGTAACTTTTTCGCCATTTGTTGCACTACTTACTACACCTACACTACCATTTTGTGATGGTTCTATTGTTATTGGATAAACACCCTTTGGTTTTTCCGTAAATGTAGCTGTAACTGTAACCTTAGAATTTGGCATTGTGAATTGATTGTTTCCATCTAAAGTTATTTTATTTCCACTAGCGTCTTTTACAACAAATTGATCTAATAGATAGCCTTCACTTGGACTCGCGCTAAGTGAAACAGGATCTCCTGCTTTTGCACTTGTTGGATTTGCAGTAATAGTTCCACCTTGAGCTTGAGTTACTTCTACTTTGTAACTTTGTCGTGCGTCTACAAAGTGAGCTGTTAGGGCTACGCTGTAGGCTGGCATTGTAAATTGATTGTTTTGATCCAAGGTTAAAGTTTGTTCGACTCCATTCTTATCGTTATAAGTTATTTTTCCTAACTTATAGCCATCTTCTGGTTTAGAAGTTATTGTAACTTTAGTTCCTGCTTTTATACCACTATTTGGACTTGCAGAAATAGAACCATGTTCTACAGTTTGTGCCCAAACAGAGTATAATTTTTCTTTAAATGTAGCAGATACAGCAGTATCTTTTGCTGGCATAGGGAATGTATATTTCTCATTTGCCACCTTGCTTGTTACATCGACTTTATCTACTATCAATTTATCAAGTTCATATCCTTCACTTGGACTAATAGTTAAGGTGACTGCGTCATTTTCATTAATTCCAGTAGTTTTATTTGCTGTAACAGTACCATTTGCTCCATTAGTAATATCTAGCTTATATGATGAAACTAGTTTTTTATTTATTGAAGTTTCTTTATCATAAGAGTCAGCAATCCATACACTTAAATCATCCCTCCGAATTGAATCCTTAGAATAGAAATAATCAACTCCTAGACCAACTCCATATTGATCATTATATGACGCTTCTATTTCAACATATAAAGGCCCTCCAATTGTCGCTGGAATCTCAGACTTAATCCTTTCTTGCTTGCCAGATGGCGTTGTTGAAGATGGATTACAAGGCTTTGTAATATCCTTTTTGCCAATTGGATTATCCAAAGTTGATTTAGGATCTACTGTATAAATTTTATAAGTAGTCTTGCCCCCATCACTTAAATTTATACCATATTGTTCTGGCTCTCTATGGAATTGAACTTCTCTTTTTGTTAAACTGTATTCATTTTTTAGCAAGAAAACTTGTCTAAACTTCTTATCAACCTTATTAATTTCAGTAATTTTTGTGCTTGCTAAGTCCTTACTTTGGATCCCTACTCTTCTTCCAGTAGAGGCATTTGGATCAACTTTTTGCCAGTCACTTGCCGCTCTTTGTGGAGTAGGGATTGACCCTTCTGAAAATTCTAGTGTATTTTCAGCTAAGTCCAATCTTTCTCTTGTGTTAAACTCATCCATAGAATTTAAGCTTGGACTTTCTGCTAAGTTTTTATTAGCTAACAATTCACTATTATTTTCTAAAAGTCCTCTGTAAGCTAAAGTTCTTACTGGAGTATTGTTATTTATTCCATTTGCATTTGGGTTAACTAGATTAGTATTTGCTGTAAGATCTGCTTGTTTATTAACCTTAATATACTTATTGCCATTAGAATCAATCCTTACAGTCCAATCAACATTTGATTTTTCATAACCTGGTGCAGGTTCGATTTCTTCTAATTTATAGATTCCTGGTCTTAGTTTGTTGAAGGAAATTATACCGTCTTTTCCTGTTGTAATTTCTCTTTCTTCTCCACCTTCGCCAGGTCCAGTTAACTTAAACTTCGAACCTTCAATTGCTTTTGTGTTGTCATTGTCCTTAACTTTTTTAAGTTTAAAGTCAAATGTTTTAATCTCATTAGTTACATCTAAGGAGCCTTCTCCTACATAGGAACCAATGATATTACCATCAGTTGATACTACAGGAGATGCTTCTTTGATTATGCTTGCTCTTTCGTAGTAGTCGGACTTCCAGTATGTTGTACCATTTTCAGTCCAGTCCATACCAGTACCAACTCCACCAGATTCTTCCTTGTATGGAACTTTGACATCAACTACTAGTGGTTTATCAGTTTCTGGGAAGCTTAGCTTTAGACGTTGTGGTTGGTCAGTACGTGAATTGTCTACACCCTTTCCAACTTGCCTTGTAATATCTTCTGCATTATATTCTGCAAGTCTGATGTCTGAGATTACTCCTGTGACTGGTTTATTAAGCTTAAATACTTGGATTTCTTCTCCAGAATTTAATGCTCCACTATACCAATCCATATTTGGATAATCTGGCTTTTCTCTGTGAATTGTGGCAGTAGTTGCACCAATACTAGCTGCTTCTGGGTTTATTACATATCTTTGGATGACATATTTTTCATCTCTATTTATACCGACAATTCTTGTACCCATTTTATATGGTGTTGGGAAGTTTCCTGTCCAACCTGTGTATCTGTTGTCGTATAATTCCCAACCATCAAGGGATCTTCCTGCAACGTCTACCCAGTTAACTCCAGATTGTTCCAAAATTGAATTTAGGCTTGTATCTGTTATCTTTTCTCTATAGTTATAAACTTTTTTGCTTCCATCGGCTCCTATAACAAGAATCCATTTTTTCTTGGATTTGCTATATCCTGCTGGTGCTTGAGATTCTTCTATAATATAGGTTCCTTCTTTTAGGTCTTTGAATTCTACAAGGCCATTTTCATTTGATGATTCTTCTCTTTCTTGGAAGGTAGAATCATTTTCTTTTGTAATCTTAAATTTCGCACCTTGAAGTGGCTCTCCGTCAGAATCTTTCTTATAAACACGGAACTCTGCTCCACTTGGTTTGTTGGATACTGGCATTATAATAATATTTTCGTTATTTCCAAAATATGACTCATCGGATCCAACTAAACCTATTTGAACAATTCTAACTGATCCATCTGAATAAACAGTTACTGACCATTTTTTCTCTGACTTGATAAAGTCCTTTGGAGCTCTAGTTTCTTTTAGGGTATATGAACCAGGAGCAAGGTTTGTAAAGTTTATTTCTCCATCATTACCTGAAGTTCTATAGATGGTATTATTGTTAGCGTCTGTTAATTCAAATGTAGCTCCAGCAAGTTTTCTATTATCGGCTTCATTTGATTTTACAATCTTAAATTGTCCTGGTGTGTATTTCGTATTGATTACACCTACTTCTTCTTTATAATATTTTGGAGTTTCTCCACCAGTTTGGTCCCCTGTTGCAAAACTTTTGTTGGCTCCACTTGCGAAGGCTGATTTAAGGTTGCCGTTATTCATAACAAAGGCTCTCCATTTGTTATTGAAAGCATCTATATCTGGAATCCTAAATCTTTGCTCAATAACATAACCTTCACCATTATTAATACTAGGCATTTTAATCTTAAGTGGTTGATTTTTATTATCTATCAGTTTTCCATTTGGATTAATTTGGCCCTTATCGTAAACCAATGTAATACCATTTTGTGATATGGTTGCATTTTTAGTTGGATCAACTGAAGCATTGAAAACAGGCCTATAAATATTAGGTTCTTGTTCTGCTCTGAATCCCATAGATAGTGGCATATAATCATTAACTAGAAAATCATTATTTATAGATCTAACATTTGCCTCAGTACGATATATTTTTACCCTATCGAGGACTTGTCTTGGTTCAGTACCTTCTCCTACCCAATCAGCAATATTTCCGCCTTGGAATTTAGTTGTTATCCAGTTATAGGCAAGTGTTTTAGGCTTGACTTTCTTATATGGATTTCTATCACCTATTACGTTGTAGTAGGATATTACATCTACATAGTACTCGCCATTTTCTTCGTAGATTTCTCTGAAGTAATAGTTTTGTACAGGTTCGTCAAAACCTGAGTCGTGGGCATCAAAGAAAGCTTTAATGTCTTTGTCATATTTTTGACCTGATATACCTGTTTGGTTTGGTTGTACAGTTATAGTAAATGGATAAGTGCCAGTATTTTTGGCATAGTATTTACTTGGTATCATACCTATAAGGTCGATAGTAGCTGTGGCTGCTCCTCCATTAGTATTACTATTAAACACATAAGTTAATAGATTAGTTTTATAATTGAAATAAGGGTCTGCTACTTCTTTTCCATTTATTTTAAGTTTTGGAAATCCTTCAAAATATTGGGTGAAGTCAAGGTTAGGATCAAATTGTATTTCAAATCTATCGCCTTTATTTGATTTAGATAAAGTAATATCTGCGTGATATTTTAAAGATTCGTATCTGTAAGCTTCCCATACCTTTGGTCTTTCACCACGACTGTAGGCTTGGCCTTCGTTGTAGTCAAGCCATTGGTTTACACTAGTTACTATATTTTCACTAGTTCCACCAATTTCTTCTCCCTTTTCTACAAAGTAATCTTGTCCTGGAACTGGTGTAGCTGAAGAGTTTTCAAAACGAGCAGTGTAGCTTACTTCTTGAGATTCGTTAACCTCTACTTCAAAGTAAACTCCGTTTTTCTCATATCCGTCTGGTGCCTTAGTTTCTTCGACAATATATCTTCCTTCTGGATATTCTCCAAAGCTAGCCTTACCATTTTCGTCCGTTATCGCATTTGCAATTACATTTCCTTCGCTATCTTTTAAGGTAAATTCTGCTCCAGAAAGTCTATCTCTTTTGCCATCAGTAAAAGTATCCGCAAATTTTATAACTTCTATTGGTTTTTTCTCAAACGGAGTATTCTTAATAGTTAATGTTGGCTTGTCATCTGCCCAACTTGTATTTTTGCTCAATCTTACAACTTTTTGAATATTAGCTTGGTTTGCTGTATCTTCATTAGTCAACCAATCATAATATAAGCTGGCTGAATCGTTTTGACCAATATTGGCATTAACCTTTACCAAGAATCCCCAGTCACCAGCAAATCTTTCTTTTGGGAAGTAGATTTGATAGCCAGTTCTTCTTGTGTAGTTATCCAATTTGTCAGGAGTGCCTGTAATTACTTTATTATGTTTGGCACCTATTACATTATTCCCAAGTTGTAAATTATCAGCAGTTTGTGCTTCCATTGCAGATTTAACATTTGCTCTATATCCTGGTCTTACGTCATATGCCTCTACACCTGTAATATCTACACCTGGTATGGAAATATCAAGCCTCGTGTTTCTATCAGTTTGTCCACCTTGCCTTGGAGCTATTGGTTTTAGGTATAGGTAGAATTCTACATTACCACTCTCGTCAACTTTTCCATAATGCATAGTATTCATGTAGTCTGGCCAGTTCGGATAGTTGTTGTGTTCTACTACTTCTGTTTTTCCTGCTGGTTGTGAGAAGTCGACGTTTTTACCAGATACATTAACTTCACCAGTATCTGATATAGTTATTTTCTTTTCTTCTCCATCTAATTTGTAGCCCTTTGGAGCCTTTGTTTCTGTAAATGTATAAGTTCCAGGTGGGATGTTTGTAAATGTGGCTTCACCGTTCGCATCTGTCACTACACTTACTCCTGTTCCCAATAAGTGGAAACTTGCTCCTTGGAGTTTATCACCAGTTTTGCTATCTACCTTTACAATTTTAAAGGTGGCTGGCTTTTTATTATCGATCTCCATTAGTGAGTTTAAGATGAAGTGGTTTTTGTCGTTGTAATTATAGTAATTTGTATTTTCGTTGTATTTATATTGTTTTGTACCTATAGTTACATTATCTTCAGGGAAAGTTTGAACTATTTTTGGCTGTGTCTCTTTAAATTTCCTTACACCTTGTATATCCCATACTTTTACATTAGGAACTGTAATAAGTCTTTGTTTGCCGTCTTCTTCATTTACAGTAGTTTTTACAAGTTCGTTTCCACTCTTATCTACAACCTTGATGTCTTGTTTCGGCATTTTTTCGTAGCCTTGTGGAAGGTTCCAGTGTTGGTCTATGTTAATATCTTCGTATCTTGATATTGCTACCCCACCAAGAGTTTGAGGTTCTTTGTTTCCTTGAGCAATAGTTGTATCATATCCGTAAACTGCAATTGTACCTACGGCTTGGTCAGTATCTGGGTTTGTTCCTTTTTCAGGAATTCCTGTTATACTTACACCTCCATCATCACCAGGATTAACTGTTTTGATTACCATTTTACCACGAGTTTGACTATTCTCATCTGTATCAATAGTATAAACTGCCATCTTTGATGATGATATAGTTTGGTTATTACTTAGACTTCTTGTTTCCCAAGGTAGTTTTGTGTCAGCCGGGTTTTCTTTCGTGACTTTGTCATCTCCAGTTGATACAGCATCTGTTACAGTCCATCTAGCTTCAGATTCTGATTTGAATTCTCCTAGGATTGTTGTCCTGTTGTTCATGCCTGCTCTTATAGGAGTCTCTTCTTTTACCTTGTCAGCTGGCCAGCCATCCATAACAAATCTCTTGGCACCAACTTTTCCTTTTTTAGTAAGGATGATAGAAATATCCATGATATATTTTTCTTGCATACCTTGGACTCCTGTGTAGAAGTTGTATGTTATATCTTTAATTCCAGCTTTTGGAGCGTGGTGTTTTGAATCATGAATACCAAAGGCTCCCTTAATTGGGTTATTTTCTAAAGTTACATTACTTTTTTCGATTTCTTTAAGACCAGATCCTACAACTTCAGTGAAATTAACATTAAGTCCTAGGGATTTTAGGTCAGTATCTGATGATACTTTGATAGTCCAGTTGTATCCTTTAAGTTCGCCGTTTTCAATTACTGGGTTTGCATAAGCATCAGTGTTGACTTCATAGTTAGAATCACCTGGATCAATTATTTGGACTACATCATCTCTTCCTGGTTCTATGATTGATCCTGCTGGGTTACCATTTTTGTCAACTTTTTGAGGCACAAGGTCTTTTGGTGTTTCAACTCCAAGTCCTGATACACTGTTTGTGATAGTCATTAGACCATTACTATCAAAGCTTTTATCAGTTATTTTTGATGTGTCGTAGTCCACTGGAATATTTAAATCAATACTAATGTTTTCTGGAATGGTTCCTTCTATATTATATGTTATAGTATTGTCACCTTCGGTGTAAGTTGGCCTTGCTATTACCCTGCCATTGTAGACTATATCTCTTAATTCAGAAGGATTATTTACTGTAAGTTTATCATCCAAGTGGATTTTAAAATATTGGTAATCTTGAATTGATCCTCCAATATTTGACGTATCAAAACGAGTTTTGATAGTAAATTTTTTATTTTCTAATGGTGAACCTTCCGATGCTCTTAGTGGAGCAAAAAGCATTTGTGGTGTGAAGTTCTTGTCGGCGTCTTTTTCTATAAGCTTTTTGATAGCAGGAGCGTTGTCATCCATTAGCTTTGCTTGGTCTGCTTTAGTAAGTTTGTATTTCTCCCCAAAGCTTGTTAGAAGATTTTGGATTTCTTCTAGGCCATTTTTCTCATCGGCTAGGGCCTTTTTTAATTCCTTGTCTGCCTTTTGGAGGTCAGTTTGGCCAAAGAAGCTCTTTACTCCATCAAGTAGACCCTTCTTTTCGTCCTTAGCTGTAGAGTCTTTCTTGGCTTCCTCTTTGCTGTCTTCGACTAGTTGGTCAAATTCTTTTTTCTTTTCTTTCTTTTCTTCTATTGTGGCTGGATTTTTGTTTTCTTCTTTATTAGAAGCTTCGTTTTTATCTCCTGCCTTGTCGGTATTTTCTTCTTCTTTTGTAGAAGAGTTTTCTTTTTTCTTCTCTTCTGCTTTATTTTCACTAGATTCTTCGCTAGCTTCTTCAGGATTTTCTTCTTTTGCCTCTTCTGTCTTGTTTTCTTCTGCAGATTTTTTCTTTTCTTCTGATTTATCTTCTACCTTAGTTTCTTTAGTATCTTTATCTTCTTTATTGGCTGATTTATTTTCTTCTGTCTCAGCCTTCTTGTCTGTAGCTTTTTCCTTTTCTGCTTCAGGCTTATTGTTTTCGTCTGCCTTGGATTTATCTTGGGACTCTTTTTCCTCTTGAGCCTTTTTCTCTTCTTGGGCTTTTTTGTCTTCGGCTTCCTTTTCTGCCTTAGACTTATTTTCTGCCTCATCCTTTTCAGGAGCTTCCTCGTCGTCTTCTACGGACTTTTCTTCTTCCTTAACAAATCGTGGGCTCTTTATCGCTCTGCCATTTACCCCGTAGTTTTCAATTTTGGTGTTTTTCTTGTCAACTTTTCCTACTAGGCTAAGTTTTACTAGATATCCTGCTGGCACATCTAGGTCGACCTTTTCTTGGTAAGGGATGTTAGTTGAGAATTCTCTTTGAATCTCAAATCCTTTCTCACCTGCCTTGTAGTAGTCGAGTTTGATTTCTGCATCTTCCTTCTTTATATTATCTAGGGATATTTTATATTCGATTTTGTTTTTCTCTAAGGATTTGCTTTCTTCGTCAGCCTTATCTTTGGATAGGATATAGTCTGTGTAGAGGATCCTATCATCTTTTCCATCTTCATCTTCTTTGATGTAGGCGATTTGTCTTAGGTCATCTTCCTTTTCCTTGATACTAGTTAGTCTCAATTCCTTGACTTCAGGATCGTCTTCATTTTCGTATTCTATAAATTTATAAGAAATTCTTTGAAGGTCGATATTATAACCATCAATATCTAAAGACATATCAAAGGAATAGAGCTTCTTTGTATCTATGGCCTTCTTGTCGATTGGTGCTTCTAGGACATATTCAATGGACTTTTCTACGCTTTCACTTGTGATAGCAAGAGTTTTTAGATCGTCTTTGTCGTTTTTCTCCTCGCTATAAGAAAGCTCTGCTCCATCTTCTGATGTGTCCTTTACTTCCTTGACATTAAAGCCCCTTAGACTTTGGTTCTTGTTTGTAGCAAGAGAAAGAGTCATCTTTCTTTCTGGATCATGGTCGGTATCCTTAGTCTTTTCTACCTTTATAGTGTAGATTATTCCGTCATGATCATCGTTTAGACTTGCCTTTTGGCTTATCTTATAAGCCCTCCTGTCAGTTTCAGAGAAAATGATACTATCACTTTCCTCCTCACTCGTTTCAGTCTCCTCAACATACTCATCTTGATATTCGCTATTATCAGCGATTCTGATGGATGTTGGCATTTGCTTTTTATTACTTTTTGTTGAGCCAATAGCATAGACATTGGTTGGAATTGACATAACTATAGCCAATGTTAATGCGAATAGCTTCAAAGCAAATTCTTTCAATCTCCCTTTCATAAAATCCCCCTTGTTATGTATTTCTTTACTTCGGTATCTAATTACACTAAAAGTGCATAATTTACCTATTATCCTAACTATATTTTAATACATATAGGATTTTTTTACAAGCGTTATTCTACATAATTCCTTTAATTTTTTTATTTAATTAAATAATTATAAAAAAAGAAACAAACTCTTATATATAAGGAAGGAAATTCTACAATAAAAAACCAGTCTTAGTATTAAATCTAAGTCTGGCATTAGCTGTATATTGTAACAATTTATAAAATAAGCCAGTCCTTCGACATATTAAATCAAGGACTCCAAGGCTTTTCTGTCTAGTATAATCACTTCCTTATCGTGGACTTCAATAAGCCCATCTTTATCCATAAGAGAAAGGCTTCTCGAAAGAGATGGGCGAGTCGTTGCAAGATAATCGGCCCATTCTTCTCTAGAAATAGATAGATGAACTATCCCCTCATCCTCATTATCAAGGAGAAAGGCTGCGATTTTCTGCTTGAGATTGGCTTGGGAGTTGATTTGATTTTTCTTGGATAGCTTGAGACTTTTCTTTGCGAGTATATCTATAAAGTTAAGGCGGAGATTCTTCGAACTTGTTCTCATAATAAGCTTTCTAAAGTCCTTTATCACAAAGATCTCGCTATCCTTGTCGGCCTCAGCCCAGAAATCGAAGGGCTTTTTAAGATAAGCATAAACCTCTCCAAAAATCGCAGGCTTGTTGAAGCTTGCTATGATGTAGCGCTTACCTTCTGGGTCGATCTTGTAGACCTTGACGCTACCCTTTTTAAGATAATAAAAGTCCTCCTTGACCTCTCCCTTCTTAAATATATGGCTGCCCTTTGGGTAGACCATCTCGTAAGTTTGTCCCAAAAGCTCTATTTCTCTTAGCTCTTCATCTGTTAGATTCTTGAAAATAGGAATTTCTCTAAGATCCATGCTAAACCTTCCTTCTATAATATAATATAGTAAAACACTCGCTATTATTATACGACAGCAAAAAAGACCCCTCAGGGTCCAATTAACTTTCTTCCTTAAGAAAGACTAAGTTATAGATTAAAAATAAGGCCAGAAGGGCTGCAAATCCAACAAAAACCCTTGTAAGATTTTCCGTACCAAGTAGATCCTTGAAAATAATTAGGGCGAAGGGAGATGCTAATGATCCAAGATTATTTCCTGCAAACATAAGACCTGTCGCCTTGGATATGTGCCTTTGCGCCACATGATTTCCCAAATCTCCCACAGCATATGAAATACAAATCGATTGGGCAAAGGTTGTAAGGGCAAGTCCTAGGACTAGAAGGATGATAGACTCGTCTGTAATAGCTATCAGAAGACTTCCTCCAATCATCATAAGGATCGCAATATTTAAAGACTTATTCCCAAAAATATTATAAAACTTACCAAAGGCAAAGCCTCCAACCATACCCACAAACATTATGAACATGGTATAAAGGCTAATCGCCTCTCCCAAGACTCCATTGGCTGCAAGGACAGTAGGAAACCTCAAATTCATAGCGTTGTTGGTCATTATTGCCATCATGGAAAGGGCTATATAGAAAATCACAAACTTATTAGCCTTGAATTTCCCCGAATCTTCCTTCTCTGATACTTCATAATCAGGAACAGATCTTAGGAAAAATATCAGAGGAATTATAGCGAATGCGTATATTGAAAAGCTTAGGTACAAATCATTCTTGCCAACGATTCCTGCAAGGAGGATCGCCACGATTAGACCAATCATCTCAAAGGCATTCCTAAAGCCCATAAGCTTGGCCTTCTTTGCTCCCTTGTTGAAAATCTCTATATAAGTCGAAGAATTGGTCGCATAAATCCCCACACCAGTTCCAAGAATCAACCTATTTAGAATAATAGAAAGCTCATTTCTAAAAACAAGAGGAATGATCCCACTGAGACTTACCAGAGAAAGACCCAAGATAGTAGACTTCCTCATGCCAATTTTTTCATTAATCTCTCCTGCCAAAAGCAAGAAAATAGTCGCGCTGATAGCATTAAGACTAAGAATAATCTCGGTCGTACTAATTGATAGACCAAGCTCTTCTATAATACTAGGGGCAAATTGATTTGTAGCAATATGAGTCGTGTGGAAGAGGGCAAGCCCAAGCACCGCCCAATCCCTTCTCTTGATTCTTTCCATTATCTTCCTTTAATCATAATCTAATATCGGGATTATAAATCCTATAAAAACTTACTTCATTATTATCATCAATATTAAACTCCAAGATAAGACAATTGGCAAAATACTTGCTGGTTTCAAAAAAGTCTACTAATAAAAATATTTTATGCTTCTAATTTTTGTAAATCTATAACTACACCGTTTACTTATGGGTTAAATGAAATATATCAGTGATTGAAAAAATATAATCCTTCCATAAAGCACCTATATGTTTTTCAAAAATAAAACCATTTGCTCTATAGCCATTAGAGATTCAGGATATTGGGGATAGCAAACAGGAAAGACATGACCAAGCTCATAATCTCTACCCTTGCCGAAGTCAATAATTTCGTAAAAAGCACCTCTCTTATCCAAATAATTCCTAAGCTCATAAGAATGATCTCTAATGAAATCCTCACTGCTAGTTTGAATCAAAATCGGACATACTTCTACTTCATAAAGAATCGGAATCATATTCTTTGCATAAGCTTTTTGTTCTTTCTTATCCAAGGCATTCACAACCAAATCATTAATTGTAGAAATTGAGCCTTCCTCCTCAAGCTTTGTCATAGGAGAAATAAAAACCATACCATTAATTTTAATCTCAGGACCTTTTAGATCAAACAAATCCTGAAGTTTCGGGCTATTTATAACAGCAAATGCAGCCATAGCCAGGTAACAACCTGCTGAATCAGCGCTTATAAAGGTCTTTTCTAAAGATAAGCCCAAATCATTATGATTCCTAAAAATAAAATTAAGGGCTGAGATTATATCAGAAATTTGCTCCCTGAGGTTCACCCTAGGAATAAGCCTATAATTAAGGCCTAGTACATTAAATCCCTCTCTCGCAAAGTCTACATTCATATTCTTATCAAGTTCCTTAGTCCCATAGACTAAGCCACCACCGTGGATATTTATAATAGTTGGGATAGGATCGCCTTTACGCTCTTCATTATAATAAATATCGAATTTATGAAAATCATCCCCATCATCAAGATAAGGAAGGTCTGCCCTAACGATTACCCCATCAGTAGGATAATTCTGCAGGGCCAAACGCTTCTTATCACTAGTCTCCATTCCTTCTATAATCTCTTCTAAGCTGTAATTTGGATATAGGTCTTTTGCCATATTGATAACAATCCTTTCATTAAACTTAAGTCACTTTTAATTAGACTTATCCTTATCTTACTCTAGAGAAAATCCTAGACCAAACTATAGAGGATTTGTAAACTCAAATCCCATCACCGTTCAAAACTCCCGCACCGCCCCACAAAAAGTCTTTTCTAAATGTCATTGTTTCTCCTTATTCATAAAAACTGCCCAATAGAAATCTCTAACGGATCTATTAGGCAGTTAAATCTAGTTATTTAAAGCTTCTGCTTGTTTTCTACTTACTCTTTCACTTATCTTCATGAATGGTAGGTATAATAATACACCTATTATGATTATCACTAATTGAACTATAATAGCTCTGAAGTCTCCTCCAGTCGCTAAGAATCCATTTAGTAATGGAGGTGTTGTCCAAGGAACAAGAACTGTACATTTGTTCATAAATCCTATAGCTGTTGCGAAATAAGCTATTATAATTCCTATAGCAGGAGTCAATACGAAAGGAATTATCATTGGTAAGTTGAATACTATAGGGAAACCAAATATAACAGGTTCGTTTATATTGAATAATCCTGGAGCAACCGCTAATTTTCCTAGTTCACTGTACTGTTGATTTTTCCTAAAGAATAAGAATGCTGCAATTAGTAGACATATGGTTGAACCAGTTCCTCCCAACATTCCAAAAGTTGGAACAAAAGTAGAGTTAATTATGTGAGGAATCTCTTTTCCTGCTGCTGCAGCCGCCATATTCTCATTCATATTAACAAGAAGCAATGGTTCAAGTATTGTTCCATTTACTACTGTTTGATGTATTCCGAATGTGAACAATAAGTTTCCGAAACTATATATTAATACTGTACCAACTAGAGATGTGTTTACTTTCCTCAATGGCTCTTGAATCATAGTTGTTATCAAAGTTATTAAGTCTGTATTAAATACTGAGTAAAGTATAAAACTTACTATAGAGAAGATAATAACTGATAGCATAGCAGGAATCATATTGTTAAATGATGCATTTACTTGTGGTGGTACATCTCCACCAATATTTACCCTAAGCTTGTCAATTTTAGAAAGTCTCAAATATATTTCAGTAGATAATAGACCTACGATAATACCCGCAAACATTGAAGATGTTCCTAAGTTACCATAAGTTAGAATACTTCCAACTTCAACTTCTGTTCCATCTGTCGCTGCTATTTTTAATGTTTGTGGCATCATTACTATTAGAGCGGCTATAGCAATCATTACACATGTGTATGGACTTTTGTAACCCTTATTTTTAGATAGAGTATAGCCTATTATTCCACACAAGATTAATCCAGAAACATTCAAGGTGGCATTCGCTATAGAAGTTGCCCAGTAGCCTGCTGTTTGCAAGGCACTTTCACTTAATATTTTAGGAAATACTACGGAGTTTATTAATACTGCAAGACCTGCTAATATAAATAGGGGCATCATTATTGCGAAGGCATCCCTAAGAGAACGGAGGTGTACTTGGGCGCCAAATTTCATAGCAGCTTCTGTAAACTTATCCATGAAGCTTCTTTTATTTGTTTCAGTCATTTTTTATCTCCTCTAATATGTTTTGCTTAAATATACTTTGAAAATATCCAAAGCTTTTTTTCTTTATTCTTCTTAAGTCTTTTAAGTCGTGATTGTCTCTATTGACGTACACAGCACCGTATCTTTTTTCCATATCACCTGATGAGGATGGTATATCTATAAGTCCCCAACCAAGATAGCCTATACATTCAACACCATTTTTCATTGCATTTTTCATCTCTCTTATGTGATCATCATGATATTTTATTCTAGCATCATCTTCGATAAACTCATCTTCAGGTAACTCTTCTCTAAGTCCTAAGCCATTTTCGATAATGAAAACTGGAATATTGGAATCAGCATAAATATTTTCCATTGATACTCTTAATCCTATTGGATCAATTTCCCAATTCCACTCACTTCTATCTACAAATTCATTATCTATTACTTGATCCATCTCTAAAGTATTGAAATCTTTACCATTAGCTCTTACGGTTGTTGATTGATAATAACTGAAAGACATAAAGTCAGACCTTAATCTGTTGAAAATTTCTGAATCCTCATTTGTAAAGTCAATATTTATTTTATTTTTTTCTAAATAGTTAATGAAAAACTTAGGATAGTTTCTTCCTGTAAATACAGAAATATATAATTTACTTAAAAATCTATCATATTGGTTAGCTATGAGAACATCTTCTGGCCTAGAGCTTGCTGGATAGTAAGGACTATAGGCAAGCATGCCACCAATTTGTAAATCTTCGTATTTATCATGGATATAATTAGCAATTTCCGCATGAGCAAGAAGAGTATAGTGCTGTATGTTGTATATATTTTCTAATGTATGTTACTTCTTACTTCCTGCAATTCTAAAGCCCATATCTATGGTATAAAGATTATGTTCATTGAAGGTTATCCAATATTTAACTTTTTCATGAAATCTATCAACGAGTATTTTCCCATATTTTACAAATTCATCTTTCACATGTCTTGAAGAGAATCCGTCGTATTTTTCATATAAAGCTAGGGGCATATCGAAGTGATATAGGCATATCATTGGCTCTATTTCATATTCTATTAATTTATCTATTAGTTTTTCGTAGAATTGTAAGCCCTCTTCATTTACTTTTCCTTCACATTCTGGAAATATTCTCGACCAAGATACTTGAAACCTATAGCAGTTCATTCCCATTTCTGCCATAAGCTTGATATCTTCTTCATATCTATGATATTCATCTATAGCTACCTTCCAATCACTTGTATTTTCTGTAGCTTCCCTTATATCATAAACAGATGGACCCTTGCCTCCTTCATTATAAGCTCCTTCAGTTTGCATTGAAGAAGTTGAATTCCCCCACAAAAACTTATTCATCTTATCACCTAAACCAACTTGTCCGTAATTAATTTAGCCATTTTTGAAACACCTGTTGATGTTGGAGAATAAGCATCAAATCCTACTTGAGCAATCTCCTTACCATTTTCAGCTGCCTTTTGGCTAAATTCATTAAAGAACATCCTAACTTGTGGACTTACTAAAACCATATTATAGTCTGGATTAGCAAATACGTCTTCAGCATCGGCTGTAGTAGTAGAATCAACATGTATATCGTATCCATTTTTTTCTAGATATTCACTAGCTTTTTTAGCCATCATAGAAGAGCTCATTCCTGCATTACATAATAACATAACTTTTTTCATTTCTTTTCCTCCAATTTCTCTAATTTCTTATACATTTTAATGATTCTGTTTGCATTTTCCATAGCCATAGTCGCCATTGTTAGGTGATCTTGTGAGTGAACCAAGATTATATTTACTGGTGAGCTTTCACCGTTTGCTTCTGCTGTCAAAAGGTCTGTTTGTATTTGATGACATTCTAGGAATTCATCGTTTGCCTTTTTTAATAATTCGTCAGCCTTTTCAAAATCATAGTTTTCTGCAGCATCCATAGCTTCGCTTGATAACGATCTGGATTCTCCTGCGTGGACTATTATTTGAAAGGCTATTTCATACATTTTTTCATTATCCATTTACTTATCCTTCCCAAAATATTCTCTTAAATTCTCCTATATTTTTAGCTTCTGATGATTTTTCTATAAGTTCTTCACTGTTTAGGTAGTCTCCCAGCTTGTCATAATACAAGCTCAAATCTCCTCTTGTATTTCCAATTATTAGAGAGTAAATCACTTTGACACGATCTTCATTCCACTTGACTTTATTTTTTGGAATCAATACTATGGAGAAGCTTTCTCCTTCAACTTGGTCAAGTATATGAGGGAGGGCTACATTTCCATATGAGGTAAAGGCCATCTCTTCTCTTTTTAGATATTGATCTTTGATCTTTTCTCTATCAATACCTGTCTTACGATAAACAATATCAGATAAGATATCCAAGGCGGAGTCCATGTCCTTTATGTCTACATCTCTTAGTAATACAGAGTTATCGAAGATCCTTTTAATTTCTGTGAAATTGTCTACATTAAAGATATCGTTGATTTTTATAAAGTCTTTCTGCTTGAATATGACATCAACATAGACTATTGGCGTGTCAGTATTTTTCTTAATTGGAACTGATGATACTATAAAGTCGAAATTATCTAGGTTATAAAGGTCAACCTTACTTAGGTCTGTGAGAGTCAAGCTATCTATTTGATCCTTGTATTTTCTCTCTATTTGAGTTTTCATAATCTGAGCTGATGAGTTACCTGAACCGCAGACTACCAGGATATTTCTTTTTAGGTAGTTATTGTTTTCCATAGCACTTGCAATGTGAAGTGCTATATATCCTATTTCATCATCAGATACCTTTGCCTTGTAGGTTTCGTTTATGGGATTTGTCGCAATCGTCGCTAGCATAAAGGCTATTTGATTGTCTTTTATATCATTTAATATAGGATTTTTCATGGTTAGCCCGTATCTAAGCCTTTCTATTAGAGGTCCTAGATGAAGAGCCAAGGCAAAAAACAGGTCGATGTTTGATCTAAAGTCATATTTACTAACATTATATATTTCATCAATCATTTTCTGGGCAAGTTCTGAGATTTCTGGAGAGACCTTCTCATAATTTGTAACGGCATTTTTACTTATAAGATGCATGGTTAGGTAGAGAATTTCTTCCTCGGGAAATGTCACGTCTAGCTTATTGCTTAGTTCCTTGACCACCATATTTGCTATATTAAATTCGTCATAGGAGACGACCCTCTTGGAAAGTTCCTCAGATAAGTCTATATATTTTCCTTCCTTGATGCGAAGGATGGATATATAGATATGGACAACCAAGTTTTTGAAGTTGGCATAGGGCATATAGAAGGATTCAGGGAAATCTATATCTGCAATTATAGCTTGGATCTTAGTAAATATTTCCTTATCGCTATCTCTACCAAAGATAGCAGGATCTTCACCAATTTCGTTTCTTATGGCAAGTCTTATGTCTTTTTCCCCACCCTTAATCTTCATACCATAGTAGGGCTTGCTTATTAGTTCAATGTTATATGATTTTAGGAGCTTCCTTACCTTTTTGATATCCTTGTTGATTTGGGATAAGGATACATAAAACATATCAGCCAGCTCTTGTTGTTTAATGAAGGAGTTTGAAAAAAGAAGCAACTTCATTATGCTTTCTATCCTAAAGTCCTTGTTAGGATTTTCCTGATGGAAATATGCATATTTGAACCAATCATGTTTCAGGAAGTTCTTAAACTTATCTTCATCTAAGATTCTAAATTGATATCCTTTTCCACTCTCCGATTCTACTATCGCCCCCTTGTCTTTAATTAATGAGTTTAGTATTCCGATTTCTTTTTGAACAGTTTTAGAGCTTAGCTCCAGCTTTTCTCCTATCTCCTCCGAACTATGAAATCCATAGTCACTTGTGAGATAATCGAATATATCTTTAGTTCTTGTTTCAATCATTTAATCACCCTTCGATATTATTATAGGAAATTTAGGTTCAAACCTCCACACAAACATTTTCCCTTTGCTTTTGTTTTCTTATGTGAGGAGTTTACCACCCTTATATTTTATGGCTTGAAAGGAGAAAATAAATTTCTATTATTGTTATTTGCAAGAAATTCCAAGTATATAAGATAATAAAAATCACAATAATTACAAAAATTCTCAAGAGACTTCTACACTCCGTAAACTCTCCCCCTTATCCCGAGCGTAGTCGAGGGATCTCGTGAGGCTTCTCCACTTCGGTCGAAGCAAGGGATGTGGAAGGTCGAAGCAAAGGAGGTGAAGATTGAAGTAATGGAGGGTGATCCTAGGTTTTACTAGATTCGTCTCTCACCCCCTTATCTCGAGCGTAGTCGAGGGATCTCCTTTCCATCTATTAGTTATCTTTTAGGCCCATCTTTGGACTTTATTTATATTTGTCTTATAATCATAGTAGAAAAGAAAGGAATTGATATGGAAAAAATTATTGCAATTGATATTGATGGGACGCTCCTTAATGATGATAAGAAAATCACTCAAAGGACTAAGGATAGTTTGATTAGGCTTAGGGAAGCCGGCCATAAGCTTGTTATCGCTTCTGGAAGAGACTATTCTGGGACTGAGTATATAGCCAAAGAGCTTGATTTTGACACTTATGGAGGCTTTCTATCAAACTTTAATGGAGGAAGGATTACTGACTATCATTCAGGCGAGATTATTGCCAACCACACTCTAAGCCTTGATTTTATGAAGGAGTTTCTTGATTTTATTAGGGACCTCGATATTGATATTATGATTTACAATGAGGGGAAGATTTTTACCAATAGTATGGATACCTATTGGCTTCATGAGACAGCAGAGTTGACTAATATGGAGATTGTCCTAAGGGAGAATTTGATAGATGATATTGATTTTGAGCCAAACAATATCCTTCTTTCCCAGGATCCTTCTAGGATTGATTCTCCTTCAAAGATAATTTATGAAAGATTCGGCGATATAAGCACCCAAGTTAAGTCAACCCCTTGGTACTATGAGATTATGCCAAAGGGAATTAGTAAAGGAACCAGCCTTATGGAGATTGCCGATTATTATAAAATCGACCGCAAGCTGACCTATGCTTTCGGAGATGAGAGGAATGACTATTCAATGATTGAGGCAGCAGGAGTCGGTGTTGCAATGGGAAATGCCGTAGAGGAAATAAAGGAAATCGCCGATTTCGTAACTCTTTCCAATAATGAGGACGGGATAGCATACTATATAGAAAAGTTTATTTTGTAACAAAACTTTAAATTATTCTATAAATTCTGTATACTAGTAGTGAATTTAAGTAAAAGGAGTAATTTATGAATTGTATAATAGCCCAGTCAGGTGGGCCTACCAGTGTTATCAACTCATCTCTTGCTGGAGTCATTCAGGGAGCCCTTGATAATAACTTCGACAATATTTACCTAAGTCTTCATGGGATCGAAGGGATTATCAAGGAAGAGATTATGGAAGTCGATAAGAAAAAATTTGTACGAGAATGGGTTAAGGAAAAGCTCATGGCTCGTCCTTCTTCTATCCTAGGATCTTGCAGGTTCAAGCTTCCCGAAGACCTCGGTGACGATATTTACAAGAAGATTTTCGATGTTTTATTAGAAAAAGAGATCAATGTTTTTGTCTACATAGGCGGCAACGACTCAATGGATACGGTAAAGAAACTAAATGCCTATATCCTTGCTAACAATATAGAAGGAATCAATGTTATAGGCTGTCCAAAGACCATAGACAACGACCTTAATGGTATGGATCATTCGCCTGGTTTTGGATCTGCTGCCAAATACATATGCCAAAGCCTAAGAACTATCAGGGCTGATGTCGATATTTACGACCTCGAATCTGTCACTATAGTAGAGATCATGGGTCGCCATGCAGGCTGGCTTGCTGCTTCATCTCTACTTGCAGACTTCGGCTACCATAAGGAGTTAGTAAACCTAGTCTACGTCCCAGAAGAGAGCAAGTCCCTTAAGGAAATCGAAGAAGAGGTCAAGGAGAAACTAAAGACAGAGAAAAACCTCATCATCGCTATGGCAGAAGGCTTCAGAGATACAGATTCCTTCCTCGATAAGCCTATGTTTTCCAATAGTGACGATGGCTTCAATCACCCAATAGTAAGCGGGGTTGCCCAAAGACTTGCAGATTATCTCAGAGATAAACTCGACGTTAAATCAAGGGCAGTGGAGCTAAATATAGTCCAAAGGACATCCAACCACATCTCAAAAACAGATGCAGACGAAGCCTTTAAGCTAGGCTACTTGGCCCTAAAGCTAGGTCTTGATAAGACAAATCTAATTCCAGTTCTTAGGAGAAAAGAAGGAAAATCCTACGAAGTCTTCTACACCGAGGTAGAACCAGACCTAATAGCCAACAAGGAAATGAAAATCCCAGAAACTTGGCTAAAGGATAGAAAAATCCTAAAAGAAAAAATCACAACCTACGCCCTCCCTCTTATCCAAGGAGAAGTAGAACAAAGATATGAAAACGGCATGCCTGTTTTTGTAGAACTTTCTGATTTTGCTAAGTAATTTCAAATAAAGAAGAGTGCTAATCCCTCAAAGATTGAATTGACCTCCTTAAGTTAGTTTTTAGGTCTAACTTTTGGGGGTCAGTTCAGATTTGCACTCTTTTCCTTTAATATTTTTGTCTAACTTTTTCTACTTCTACATCTCTAACAAATACTTTAACGAAAAGGCTAGTCAATACAACTACTATTACAGTTGGTAAGAGCCAAGATAGTCCTGTGTCATACATTGGTAGGCCTTGTACTAGTCTTGTTACAGGTCCTAGGCTTAAGTGGAAGGTCTTATCCATAACTTCAACTAGCGGAAGTCCAACTGATACAGCTGCTGCTGCAAGGTAGGATTCTCTAGTAAAGTTAAGGAAGCTTTGGCTTATTCCCATAACTATTAGAACTAGGGCAACTGGATATATTATTTGTAATAATGGTACAGAGAACTCAAGGAGTTTGTTTAGGCCGAAGTTTGCCATTATGAATGAGAATAGGGTCCACACGCATACCCAGGCCTTGTAGGATAGTTTCTCATTAAATAATTTCTCAAAATATTCTCCACCAGAGCTTATTAGACCAACACAAGTTGTAAGACAAGCTAGGGTGAATATGAAGGCTAGTAGAACTAGACCGAAATCTCCAAGGGCAAGTTTTATAGATTCTGTAAGAACTTGGGCCCCATTTTCAAGACCAACAAACTTTGCACTGCCTATCATACCTATGCTTGCAAGCATCATGTAAACTACAAACAATACACTACCTGCGAGAAGTCCCGCCTTTACCTCATATCTTGTAACTTCTTTCTCATCTTCTATTCCAAATCTTCTTATAGCTTGGGCTATTACGAAACCGAAGTTAAGGGCTGCTACGGCATCCATTGTGTCGTATCCTGCCAAGAATCCTTTTGTAAGTGGAGCTGTGAGATATTCTCCTGTTGGAGCTGCTACATTCTTATCCATTGTCACTATCTTGAAGAACATAAATGTTATCAATAATAGGAGGGCTGGAGTAAGGAACTTACCTACTCTTTCTACAAGCTTGCTTGGTCTTAGGCATATTGCTAGGGCTATAGCAAAGAAGACGAAAGTATAAACTAATCTTGCTAGGTTCATATTGAAAGATTCTGGTATGTATGGAGCTATGGCCATTTCGAAAGGAACTGATCCTGCTCTTGGTATACCGAGTCCTGGTCCTATTGATAAATATATAGCTGTTGTGAAAACTAGAGCGAATAGTGGACCTACCCTATTAGCTAGGTTAGATAGACCGTTAGTCTTTCCTACTACTATGGCTCCTAAAACAGGAAATACTACAGCAGTAACGCTAAAGGCTAATAGAGAAATAAATGTTGCTTTTCCTGCCATGTTACCCAAAAGAGGTGGGAAGATTAAGTTTCCTGCCCCAAAGAACAGACCGAAAAGCATTATGCTCACTTGTAAAAATTGACTTCTTGATAATTTTTTCATTATTTCCTCCATAAATTATATTAACAATACTTATTCATTAAAAAAGTCCCTTGTCTAAACATTAGACAAAGGACGAAAATTCCGCGTTACCACCTTTATTCTTATACAGAAATATAAGCTCTCAAGCATCAAACAATGCCGGGTTTTGATAACGCCAACCATGGCGACACATCTTACTTAGTTCAGACATGCAAAAGAAAAATGATTTTCGAACTTACTTTCAAGATTGGATTTCACCTAAGACCAACTCTCTGTGCTCTTCCATAAGCCTACTCTTTTTTTCATAATTTTTCTAAATAATTACTGTTGACTATATTATAAGACCATCTCTTTAATTTGTCAAATCTTTTCTAATAAATATTTAAAACAATTTATAAAATCTGTATACTTACAAGCTTTTACCGATATTGATTAATTTTTATTTACTCTTCTCCTAGCCCATAGGGAGGTAATAAGGGGAGTAAGGATTATAGTAATCACCGCAGATGATGCAACCTGGGCAGTCGCCACTCCTACAAGAGGAAGATAAGTTGGATCTATCTCTGCTATAATTTGTGGAACGGCAACAGCATTGGCCCCTGTAGAAGAAAGGGCCCAAGCAGCATGGCCTGGTCTCTTGCCTATATAAATATCTGCCAAAACAGTAAGAGAACCTATCACAAAAATCACTATAAAAGCAAGAATTATTCCAGAAAATCCTGCCCTATAAATATCCTTAAGATTAATGGCAGATCCCATAGAAAATCCTAAAAAAGGAATAATAGCCTTCTGGGCAAGCTTAAGGGACTTAGAAACACCCCTATCTATATTACCAATCATCACACCAATAAATACAGGAAGTAGAGCATCAATCATGGCCCTTATAGGAATATTTGCGATGCCAGACATACCTAAGACCAGCATAGAAAGCATGGGCCCTGTGATAAGGCTGGTAAAGCCTGCCAAAGCCTGGTCCAAATCATCCCCGTAGTCAATATTTAAAGTAATAAAGACAGAGTTGTTGTGATTAAGGCAAGCACATACCAAGGCAAGGATAGAAATACCAAATATCCCCTCCCTGCCAAAAATAGAAGAAACGAGGAAAACTATCAATAAGCCAGCCCCTATTCGAGCTATAGCCATAACGGAAAATCTCCTAAAAATCTCTCCCACAGAGGAAAGCCTAATCTGGGATCCTGCCGCAAGCAAATTTATCCCCATCAAGGTCTTCATTCCCTGATTTGTAAAAAGAGCCTCAGTAAAAACACCAAAGTGCAAGATACTTGGAAGAAAAGTATTGATAAGAGCTGCAAGAATCAAAGGAACCATCATATTCCCCGCCGGTATTTTCTTTATAAAATTCTTAAACATGTGGCTCCTTTCTTGCAAGCTCTATAATCTTAATATCTTAAACCAAATCCAAGCTTGTACTCATTACCACATTCATCAAGGTAAGCGTAAGTCATTCCTTCTGGCATGTATTTATCCTTATCATAGCCTGGTACGTCGTTAGGACTTATGCAGATTCCTTCTTCATCTACTGCAATTACTTCTTCATCTTTAGGGAAGGTGAATGGTAGTTTGCCTGTTGGGGCGAACTTTCCTGTTAGTACATCCATTTGGGCAGAGGTGAATGTTTCGAAATGTGCTAAGACGGCATCCGCGTTTTTCTCAGCCTTTTCTAGTAGCCAAGGCATGGTAGAGTTTACTGAAATTATAACTTTAGCCCCATTCTCATTAGCTATTTTTCTAAATTCTTCTAGTTTATCAATATTTGCTACAGTCGTTTCTGTGTATTCTGTACCATCTGTCGCCTTATTTGTTTTATTTTCACAAAGATCAAGTTCTAGAAGGCCTGGGGTTGCAGAGAAGTAGTTACCTGATTTTGGTGTGATTTGTACATAAATGTATTCTGCTTCTTTCGCATCTTCTACAATCTCTATATCTTCTCTATCTTTTAGCTCTTCGATGGCTTCTTTTCTAAATGTTTCTGCCTTGTCAGCTTCCTTGTGGAGGAAGTCGACATAGACTTTAGCCTTATCCTTGATAGGTAGGGCATTTTCTTTGTTTTTGAGTAGGACTACTGATCTTTGGTGAGCAGAGTAAGCCTTTTTCTTATTTTCTTCATCTGCTACAAAGTCTTTTGCCTTTTGTGGGTCAACATAAGTTTTGTCATCGAATAGGCCTAGGTCAAACATTTCTGTAAGGAGTCTGATATTTGCTTCGATTAATCTTTCACGACTAATTTTACCTTCTTCGTAGGCTTTTATTATCCATTCTACTTCGTTGGTATCAGATATAAGGTCTACTCCATTATTTATAGCACAAGCTGCACGGTCTTGTTTTTCTAAATGCATCATACCCCATGCCATGTTGTCTAAAATTCCTGAGTCTGAGTTTATATAGCCCTTAAAGCCCATATCCTCTCTTAGGATATCTTGGATAAAGTATTGGTTAAAGGCAAAACCTACTGGCTCGAAAGGAATCTTACTTCCCTTATAGTTTTGGACTGCTGACTTATCGTGGGCAGGAATTGAGTAGTAAGGCATGATTGATGATACTTTTTTCTCAGCAGCTGCCTTAAATGGTGGGAAGTGATACTTCTCTAGAGAACCGGGTGTTCTATATACGTTGAATTTTCCTTCCTTGTAGTGTGGGTCAAAGCCATTTTCTCTAGCTCCTCCTCCTGGGAAGTGTTTCATGGTAAGGGCAACTGATTCGCTGTTTAGCTCATCTGATTGGAAGGCTTCGATTAAGTCTTCTCCTGCCTTTGTAATAAGGTCTGTATCTTCACCCAAGGTTCCATAAAATCTTTGCCATCTAGGATCTGTAGCAGTATCAAGCATATACATATAGCCTTTTCTAAGACCAGAATATTTCCATTCGTCTCTTGCTATTTCTCCAAACTCCTTAAAGATTGAGTATTCATAATCTCCGTCAGGATGGTAGTTTCTAGCCTTATCTCCAAGATAAGCTGCAGCAAGTCCTAGGGTTGATGGATAGGTAGTAAATACTCCTACAGCATCGTTCATTCCAAAGGTTCGTTCAGCATTTTCATTCCTTGAGTTGGAGGCAATAATAACAGGAATACCTAATCTTGAGCTTTCAGATACTTCGTTCATAGCATTAGTCCACTTTGCTATTTCTTCTTCTGAGAAGTTATCCCTTAAGATAAAGTGGCGTAGGTTTTTGTCAATTATGTGTCCTGTTGAACCGTGGTTAATCTGACCTATAAAGATATTTTTATCCTCGTAAACTTCCTCATCAAGAAGTCCTTCGTGGCTTGTCTTTTCCTTATCTTCTTGAGCAAGACCCATTCTTTGGGACTTAATCATCATATTTCCTGCAAGCTCTTCTATGGTCATCCTATAAGCAAGGTCTTTGGCACGAACGCTTGATGGAAGACGCCAGTCTTCGTATGGATCTAATATCCCATTTCCATTTAAGTCCTTAAACTTAAATCCTTCATTTTCGATTAGTTTTTTATTTCTTACTTCTAGTTTTAATTGCTCTGTCATGTCTTCCTCCTATTTCCTTATAAATTTACCCTAAGGTATTGGAAAAATAACCTCCAATTTCTTGGAGGCTTTTCTTTAAATTTATAGCTCTTATCTTTTGATAATTAAGACTTTTGTATTATTGTAATTGAGCTCTCTTTTCTGCTAGAGTGTTATTGTTTTTCTCTACAGTTTTTCTATCAAGTGGATAGATTAAAAATACTACTAATCCACCCAGTCCTAGGGCTATAGCTGGTATTAGTGTTGCTACATTATATATTCCCTGAGCAACTTCTGCTGTTTGTGTCGCAGCTCCTGCAACATATCCTACTGAAGCTACTGCAAATCCACCAAGTCCTCCAGCGAAGGCTTGGCCTAGTTTTCTTGCAAATGAGTAAATAGCATAAACTTTTCCGTCATCTCTTACTCCATTTTTGATCTCCAAGTCATCGATTACGTCTGTAATCATAGCCCAAGTTAGGGTATTGAATATTCCTAGGAAGATATAAGCTATTACAGTTCCAGCTAGGAATAGGTACATATTTTCAAGCTTTAAGATGAAAAGTATGAAATAAGTTACACCTGCACCTATAAGGCCTATAGATGATGCTTCTTTCTTACCAATATTTTGTCCAAGCTTCATAGCCATTGGAGCTGTAAATAGCATTGGAACTGTGCCACAAAGACCAGCTAGAGCCATTCCAGTTGTATCTTGGAAGTAGGTAGAATATACATATATATTCATTGAACCAACTAAAAGCATTCCAAGAAGGAGGCATATAGATACTACTATGATTGATAGTAGAGATCTTTTACTAATTACATTTCCGATTCCCTTAAGGGCGTTTTCTTTTGGACCAGCTGATTCTCTTTCTATGTCAACTCTTTCAGTACAGAAGGAGTAACAAATAAAGTAAGAAATAATAGCTAGTATTCCGTAGATTCCAGCTACAAGCGGAAATCTATTTTCTAATAGGATATCAGCTTGACCAGGAACTTTCTGATAAATTAGATATGGAGTAACAAATCCAATTATAAGACCTGCTACTGTTGCTCCTAGAGTTCTAAATGTTGAAAGCTCTGTTCTTTGATCTGCATCAGATGTTATTGCTGAAGCCATTGATCCATATGGGATGTTAATGAAGGTGTAGCAAAGTGATCCCCAAAGGATGTAGGTTGCATACATTATCACTATTTTTGTTCCCATTGGTAAATCTTTAAGTCCTGATTGGAAGAGCAAGAATCCTGCTATAGCTACTGGTATCGCTCCCCATTTGATAAATGGTCTAAACTTTCCGTCCTTATTTCCTGTAAACTTATCTACGATAGTTCCCATTCCTACATCAGTAAAGGCATCAATTATTCTCGAAAGAAAGAATAATCCTCCAACAAGTTTTGGATCTATCCCCCATACGTTAGTATAAAATATCATCAGAAAACTACTAACAAGGGTAAAGGTGAAGTTGTTTGCAACATCTCCTGCTGCATAACCAATCTTATCTTTTAAGCCAAAAGGCTTTACATTTTTCTGCATATTATTCTCCTGATTTTAATCTTTTTTCGTGTAAATATTTAGCATTATCATATACCTTCTGTCTATTTAATGGATAGATCACTAGGTATGCTAGAGTAGCTAAAATAAGAGTAACTGCTGGAAGTAAAGTTGAAATATTATATATTCCTGCTGTTACTTGTGGGTCAAACTTACTTTCTACGCTATAATTTATAGCTGTAAGCAAGAATCCTGTAAGACCAGATGCTGCTGCTTGGCCTAGCTTTCTCGAAAATGAGAAGGCCCCATAGATTGCTCCATCATCTCTTCTGCCCTTATTTACTTCAAGGTCATCTATAACATCTATTATCATAGCCCAACTTGTTATTCCTTGGAAGGCAGTTCCTATTTGGAAAAGTATCACAAAGAATATAAAAGTCTTAACATTTGATGTTTGCAAGAAGTAAGCTAGCAAATAACTTATAGCTGATAAGCTTAAGCCAAATACAGTTACTTCTTTTTTACCAAATTTGGCCGAAAGTTTTGGTACAACTGTTGCCATGAGCAAAGTGATTACCATCTGACTTGTTCCTACAAAACTCATCGCTTTGACATTTTGGAAGTAGTTTGGATATAGGTATGAGTTCATCCCGCTTACTGCCATTACTGATAATAGGAAAAATAGTGATGCAAGTATCAATCCTATTAGAGCACGTGATGAAAACATTACTTTGAAAGTCTCTAAGAAAGAAAATTTCTCCTCACTTCTTGGAATCTTTACTCTTTCAGTCGTTAGCTTAAAACAGAGCATGTAGGTTATAATTGCAAGTATTGAACAAACAAGAGCAAATATCGTCATCTTATTACCTGATAGGAGTTCATGTCCATTTTGATCAGTATAGTAAACAAACATAGGTCCAATTACAGCTATAATGAAGTTTCCAGCTTGGCTACCTATTGTTCTCCATGTAGAAAGGTGGGTTCTATGGTCAGGGTTTTCTGAAACTGCTGATGCCATTGATCCATAAGGAATATTTATGGCAGTGTATGCAATAGATCCCCAAAGTATGTATGTTCCGTACATCCATACCATCTTAAAGGCCATAGACATATCTTTGAAATATGTAGGATATAGGAGAAAACTTGCAAGGGCAACCGGTCCTGCTATTCTTCTAATCCAAGGAAGGAACTTTCCATCCTTAGTTGGTGGTGTTCTATCGACTATTTGGCCCATACCAACATCGGTAAAGGCATCTATTATTTTTGCTAATAGCATCATGAGACCTACACTGGCTGGGCTAACTCCCATAACGTCAGTGTAGAATTTCATAAAGAATACTGATGATAGGGCAAAGGAGAAGCCATTGCCCAAATCACCAAACATGTAGCCTACTTTATCTCTCATGCCAAAAGGCTTTACATTTTTTTGCATTTTTTCTCTCTAATTTAATCTATTACTATAGCTTCTTCTTGGCATTTTAAGCATAGCTCTTGTGCCTTGAATATATGCTCTTGTGTCATTGCGTTTTCTGTGCCATTGATACAATCGAGTATCATCTCTCCGAAAAATGGAAATCCTACTTTGCCATTTACTTCAAAATGTTCTTCTCCATTTTCATCTACCAAAAATACATGATCTCCTGTAGTATCTGTTGCAACATTGGTGTACTTTCTTATTTCGATTGAACCCTTAGTCCCTGTTATAAATGTTCTACCATCACCCCATGTTGAAAGACCTTTTGGTGAGAACCAATGCACCTTGTAGAAGAATGTTGCTCCATTTTCTCCAACAAGGGTAGCATCACCATAATCTTCTAGCTCTGGTGTATCAGGGTTGTCGTAGTTTGCGACCTTGCTGTGAAGGACTTTTGCATCTTTATTTCCAGTGTAATATAGGAATTGCTCTATTTGATGGCTTCCTATATCTGTCAAAATTCCGCCATATTCTTCTTTTTTGAAAAACCAGTCTGGTCTACTTTCCTTGTTGAGACTGTGAGGTCCAAAGCCTGTTACTTGGATGACTCTTCCGATTCTTCCTTCTTCAATAAGCTTTCCAGCAAATATTGCTCCTTCAACATGAAGTCTTTCTGAAAAGTAAACGAAATATCTTCTTCCAGTCTCTTCTACAACTTTTTTCGTTTCTTCTAGTTGATCTAGGCTAGTAAAGCCAGTTTTGTCAGTAAAATAATCCTTTCCAGCTTTCATAGCTTTGTTACCTAAGGCTGATCTTAGATTTGGGATTGCTGCTGCCACAAGCATCTTTATCTCAGGGTCATTTAAGATTTCATCTACTGAATTTACAGCTTTGGCTTCTGGAAATTTCTCTTGAAATTCTTCGATTTTTTTAGGGTCTTTATCATAAACATAAACTATCTCTGCACCAGCTTCCTTAAGACCGTTGCACATGCCATAGATATGACCATGGTCTAGTGCTCCTACTCCGACCTTAAATTCGCCAGGACCAACTACTTTATTAGCAGTGCCCTTAGGTGCATAGTTCATTCCGTCCTTCTTGTTAATAGTCATTAGAATAAATCTCCATATCCATTATCTATAAGCCAATTGTAAGAGATTTTTAGCTCTTCGAAAGGATCTCTGCCGTAGGAAAAGTCTTGTTCTACCAGTAAGTATCTACAACCAGACTCTATGGCTTGATCTGCACATTCCTTAAGTGGAAGTGAACCTTGACCTAATGGAGCAAATCTTGCTCTGTTATCGAAGGCAGTTCTAAAGGCAGCTTGGTCTTCTTGCATAAGTTTTAGATCATCCATTGTTAAAGGCATAACTTCGTAGTCTTTTAAGTGAACAAGCTCTACCTTTCCTGAGTATTTTTTGAGGATACTTACTGGATTTTCTCCACCCTTTTGTACCCAATGAACATCAAGTTCAAATCCAAGTTCTGGTGCATTTTCACTTATTATGTCAAGAAGGTATTTTCCATCGTATTTCACAAATTCAATATGGTGGTTATGATAGTAGAGTTTGATTCCATCTTCCTTAAGCTTAAGCGCATATTCATTGGCTTTTTTAGCAAATTCAATGGCCTTATCTAGATTTGCCATCTTGTCAAATGGGAGCATACCGATTCTAAGTAGGTCTGTGTCTACTGCCCTACAATCTGCTACTATCTTGTCATAATCTGTTTCAAGGCTTTCTTGACCAGGAAACATTGGCTCGAGAGCTGCTGACATTGCTGCAACTTCCATGTCGAAGTCCTTGCATGCTCTTATGATTTGATCAATATTTTCCTTACTAGTTTCTACTTGAGATACTTCTACAGATTTATATCCTATTTCTGAAAGTTTCTTGAAGGTTTCGTAAGGTCCTATTTCCTTGAATGCATCTACTACTGTTGAAGCTTGTACTCCTATTTTAGTCATTGATAATCTCCTCTTTTTTAACTTCTTTATTTTCATTTGATGAATCGATTATAGCTTGAATAATCTCCATTGTCTCCATAGCATCAGCTAGGTCACAATAGTCATCTGTATCGTCTATTATAGCCTTGTAGAATTTATTAATTAGGGTTTCATGTCCTGCCCCGTAGTAATCCTTGGTGGCATCACTTTTCTCATCTTCTGCCAAACACTCTAGGCTCCTATTAAAGAGTCTATTTTCTTTAATAGTATATTTTTCATTTTTACTTATTACTTGTAATTCAATTGAATCTGTAATCGAATAGGCGTTAGTCGCTATGAAAAGTCCATTTACTCCATCTTCGTATTTGATAAAGGCATTGGCTGTATCTTCTACTTCGACTTCCTTATTCATTAGCTTAGTCATGGTCGCTGTAAGAGCCTTCCAATCTTTACCTGTTACATAGGCCATTAGGTCTAGGGTGTGGATAGCTTGATTGATAATCACTCCAGCTCCAGCTTCCTTGAGACTTCCTCTCCATGGAGCTTGTTTGTAATAGTCCATGTTTCTATACCAGGTCACAAGTCCCTTTACAGCAAAGACCTCTTCCTTGTTTTCTTCGAGTATTTCCTTAAGTTTTACTACTGACTTGTTATATCTATTTTGAAAACAGATCCCGAGTTTCTGTTTTCCCTTATAAGTTTGGTAGAAATCATATAAGTCTTTGGTTTTTTCGTAGCTTATATCTACAGGTTTTTCACAAAATACATTGAGACCCTTAGATAGGGCGTATTTTGAAACTTCTGCGTGAAGATAGTGGGGAAGAGTTATGTGAACTACATCCAAATCTTCCTTTTCTATCATTTCCTTATAGTCCGTATAGGAAGGAATTATTTCACAATGAGTTTGTTCGCATTTCTCCTTAGCTCTGTTACTATTGATATCACATACTGCGACAAGCTCTGCATAGGGAGAATTATTTATTGAAAGCAAGTGGATAGGTGAAACTGTTCCGAGTCCTATTACTCCAACTTTTAACATAAAGTCCTACTTTCTTTCTTCGAATTTTCCTTCTTCTTTGATTTTTTCGTTAAGAAGTTCTAGATAAAGGTCGTCGTCAAAGTCCTTAACTGATACAGGCTTACCTAACCAGCTTGAAAGATGTACTGCGTTGGCAAGTCTTACACCATTAATTCCTTCTGCACCATTTGCAAGGAGCTCTTCTCCATCAAGAACGTGAGCAGCAAAGTTTCTTAAAACTTCACAGTGTTGACCGCCCCAAACAGAGTTTTCTTCTATAACTTCTGTTTCAAACAAGTCATCCATCTTCATTTGACCTGCGAAAAGCATCTTCACATCATCGATTGTCATTCTAGCGTTTAGGTCGTTTTCTGTTTCTTTTAGTCTGTAGATTGTCGCCTTCTTAGAATCATCTACAACGATTTTTCCACCATCGCATACAATTTCTAGTCTGTCTGTTCCAATAATTTCATTGGTACCGGTTACAAAAACTCCAGTTCTACCATCGTCATATTCCATTACAAAGTGTACTTGGTCATCTACAACGATATCTCTTTGGTAACCATATTGAACACTTGAGTATACCCTATCTGGTGCTCCAGTCATCCATTGGATAAGGTCTAATTGGTGTGGTGCTTGATTTACAAGAACTCCTCCACCTTCGCCACCCCAGGTAGCTCTCCAGTCAGATTGTTTGTAATATGCATCTGGTCTCCACCATGTTGTGATAATCCAGTTTGTTCTTCTTATTGGTCCAAGTTCTCCTGAATCGAGGATTTCTTTTAGCTTTCTGTATAGTGGGTTTGTTCTTTGGTTAAAGAATAGGGCATAAGCCTTGTCAGATTTTTCTGCAACTTCGTTAAGTTCTTTTACTTGTTTTGTATAAACACCAGCTGGTTTTTCGTTAAGTACATTTACCCCATGAGTTAGGCCATAAATTGCCATTTCTGGGTGAAGATAGTGAGGTACGCATGTTACAATTCCTTCTACCTCTCCGCTATCGATCATTTCCTTGTAGTCTTCATAAAGTTTTGCTTGTGGGAAAACTTCTTTTGCTTTTTCAAGTTTTTCCTTGTCAATATCACAAACTGCAACTACTTCTACATTCTCAACCATTCCTTCAGATATGAACTTTCCATACATTGATCCTTCTGTTCCGTATCCGATGATTCCAAATTTTAATTTTCTATCAGCCACTTTATCCTCCTAAATTTATTAATTATTTATTGATAATCGTTTTCCATTTCGCTAAAAAATAATCTTTAGGAAGGGAGATACCTCCCTAAAGTCATTATCTTTTCTTATCTTTGAACCCTACCAGATGCGTCTCCGCCTACTAGGTTTTCTACTTCTTCTCTTGACATGTGGTTGAAGTCTCCCTTGATTGTGTGTTTTAGGGCACTTGCTGCAACGCCAAAGTCTAGGGCATCTGCAGGACTTTTTCCATCTAGGAGTCCTGTGATTAGGCCCGCTGCGAAGCTGTCTCCGCCTCCTACTCTGTCTACGATTCTTACGTCGTATTGTGGAGCTTGGTGGAAGTCTTTACCGTCATAGATTAGGGCTGACCAGCCGTTATCGCTTGCTGAGTATGATTCTCTTAAAGATGATGCGATCATTTCAAAGCCGAATTCTTCTTTCATTTGTTTGAAGATTTCGTGGTAGCCTTCTACGTCTAGTTTGCCGCTTGTTACATCTAGTCCTTTTGGGGTAAAGCCTAGGCATAATGATGCATCTTCTTCGTTTCCTATGCAGACGTCTACGTATTGCATGAGATCTTTCATTACTTTTTGGGCTTCTTCTGGGCTCCAGAGTTTAGCTCTGTAGTTTAGGTCGATTGATATTTTAGCTCCTGCTTTTTTGGCTGCTTGCATGGCTTTTTTGGTGATTTCTGCACCTTCTTTTGATATGGCTGGGGTTATGCCTGATGTATGGAACCATGCTGCGTCTTTGAAGATTTCGTCGAAGTCGAATTCGTCTGCTTTTGCTTCTGCTATGGCTGAGTTACTTCTGTCGTAAATTACTTTGGATGGTCTGGCTGATGCGCCTGTTTCTGAGTAGTAGATTCCTACTCTGTCTCCGCCTCTTACGATGTAGTCTGTGTTTACTCCGTATCTTCTTAGGGCGTTTACTGCGGCTTGGCCGATTTCGTGTTTTGGTAGTTTGGTTACGTAGTGGGCATCGAAGCCGTAGTTGGCTAGGGATACTGCTACGTTTGCTTCTCCGCCTCCGTAGATTGCATCAAAGCTTTCAGCTTGAACGAATCTTTCGTATCCTGGTGTGGATAGTCTTAGCATTATTTCGCCTAGGGTTACTACTTTTTTTGTCATTATTTTCTTACCTCCGCTATTTTTTCTAGGTATTCTTTTGCTTTTTGGGTTATTTCTTCTTTGCTGCCTTTTACTAGGTTTGAGCCTGCTCCTACTGCTACGACTCCTGCTTTAAACCAGTCTTCTAGGTTGTCTAGGCTTACGCCGCCTGTTGGCATGATTTGGAAGTGTGGGTATGGGCCGTGGATTGCTTTTACGTAGGATGGGCCTGTTAGGGAGCCTGGGAAGAGTTTTATGATGTCTACTCCGTATTTGTAGGCTTCTAGCATTTCGGCTGGTGTTACGCAACCTGGCATGTATGGGATGTTGTAGATGTTACACATTTTAGCTACTTCTTTGTCAAATGATGGGCTTACTATGAATTTAGCTCCGTTCATTATGGCAAGTCTTGCTGTTGTTGGGTCTAGTACTGTTCCTGCTCCGAGTAATGTATCAGCTGGGAGTTCTTTTTGGATTCTTTGGAAGACTTCGATTGCGTTTGGGATTGTGAAGGTTACTTCTAGTGTGTTGATTCCTCCTTCGATTAGGCCTTTGCAGTATTCGATTGCTTCGTCTGCTGAGTTTGCTCTTACTACTGGTACGATTCCTAGTTCTAGGACTTTGCTGATTGTTTCTACTTTGCTCATTTTTCCTTCTTTCTTTATAAATCTATTTTGATATATTTTCTTGCGTTGTTGTAGCAAATGTCTTCTACAACTTTTCCTAAGAATTCTTCATCGGCTGGATATTCGCCGTTTTCTACTAATTCTCCTATGAAGTTACATAAGATTCTTCTGAAGTATTCGTGTCTTGGATATGATAGGAAGCTCCTTGAATCTGTTAGCATTCCTATGAATTTGGAAAGGACTCCAACGCTTGAGAAGACTTTCATTTGCTCAATCATTCCATCTTTGTGGTCAAGGTGCCACCAAGCTGTTCCAAGTTGGATATTTTGCATTCCATCAGGATTTGCTCTATTAAAGGATCCTCCAACTGTGGCAATTGGGAATTGGTCTTTTGGATTTAGTGGGAAGATTACAGTTCTTGGAAGGCCTTCGTTCTCTTCAAAGTCAGAAAGTAGGTCTGCAAGATTTTCTGCAAAGTTTAGGTCGTTTTGGCTATCTCCTCCAACGTCTGCTCCGAGTTTTTCAAACATTAACTTGGAGTTGTTTCTGATTACTCCAACGTGGATTTCCATAGCCCAGTCTAGCTTCTTGTATTCTTTGGCAAGGAAGATTACAAGCTCTGTCTTATAGGCTTCTTCCTCTTCTAGGCTAATGTCTTCTCCATTTAGTTTCTTTTGAACTAATTTATTAAGACAATCTTCGTCACATCTCCTGTGTGGGATGTATTTGAAGGCTTGATCGCTGGCCTTAGCTCCATGGTCGTTAAAGAAGTCCATTCTTGCCTTTAAGGCTTTTTTGATATCTGTAAAGTTTGTAATCTCTACTCCACTTGCCTTAGAAAGATCTCCTATATAGCTCTTGAAGCTGTCCTTTTCAATGTAGAGGGCATTATCTGGTCTGAAGGCTGGAAGGACTTTTACTTTGAAGTTATCTTTAGCCAAAAGCTCGTGATATTTAAGATCATCTATAGGATCATTTGTGGTACAAACTGCAGCCACATTACTCATCTCGATTAGGCCTCTTGGTCTAAATTCATCTTTCGCTAGAAGTTCGTTACACTTATCATAGATTTCTCTGGCATTTTCCTTGTTGAGGCACTCTTCTATGCCAAAGAAGTTCTTAAGTTCAAGATGGGTCCAGTGATAGATCGGATTTCCTATAAGGTATGGCATGATTTCCGCATACTTCTCAAACTTTTCGAAATCATCGGCATCTCCTGTGATGTATTTTTCCTCAACCCCACAAGCTCTCATAACTCTCCACTTGTAGTGGTCTCCACCAAGCCAAGCTTCAGTTATTGAAGGAATGTTTTCGTTTTCATAAATTTCCTTAGCTTCAAGGTGACAGTGGAAGTCAAATATCGGCATCTTGGCCGCATAATTGTGGTAGAGCTTTTTTGCAAAGTCATTATGAAGCATAAAGTCTTCTGTCATGAATTTCATTGGTTTTCCTTTCTTTTATAGTATTAGTTAATTTTTTGTCTATTATGGTCAAAAGAATTTCCTCGGATTAAGTGAGGACTTCTCCTAAGAGAGGCCTCACCTATCAAAGGTTTATGTTCGTAGTTGTCTAAAAACTTGATTATCTATTTATTATTTTTATCTATAGCTTCCCAAAGACCGTTTAGGTAAGCAACTCCTAGGGCTCTGTCGTAGAGTCCGTAGCCTGCTCTTCCTTCTTCGCCCCAGATCATTCTTCCGTGGTCTGGTCTTAGATAACCGTCAAATCCAGCGTCATAGAGGGCTTTCATTATAGCGTACATATCTAGCGAACCGCACTTAGAAAGGTGTGCTGATTCGTAGAATTGTTTCTCTCCAGTAAACTTGATGTTTCTAGCGTGGATGGCTCCGATTTTGCCTCTTTTAGCGAAGTCTGCGATTATGGCAGGAACGTCATTTTCAACTCTAGATCCCAATGATCCTGTACAAATACAAAGGGTATTTGATGGGGAATCTACTAGGTTTACGATTTTTTCTAAATCTTCTGGAGTTGATGTGATTCTTGGGATGTCGAAGATTGGCCAAGCTGGATCGTCTGGATGAACTGCCATTTTGATTCCTACTTCTTCACATGTTGGGATTATTGCCTCAAGGAAGTATTTGTAGTTTTCTCTTAATTTATCTTCGTCAATATCCTTGTATTTCTCGAGAACATCTTCTAGTTGAGAGAGTCTTTCTGGCTCCCAACCTGGTAGTTCGAAGTTACCTGCTCCGTCAAGGATTTCATTTACCATATCTCTTGGAGAAAGGCCTTCTACCTTGGCTTGGTCAAAGGCAAGGGTGTTGGATCCGTCTGGAAGCTCCTTATATAGTTCTGTCTTAACCCAGTCAAATACTGGCATGAAGTTGTAGATTACTGTCTTTACACCGCAAGCTGCAACATTTCTTAGGGACTCCTTGTAGTTTTCGATGTATTTATCTCTTGTTGGAAGACCCATCTTGATATCTTCGTGAACGTTAATTGATTCGATGATTTCACAATCAAGGCCTACTGCGTGGCACTTATCAACGTATTCTTGAAAGACATCCTTCTCCCAAACTTCTCCTGCTTCCCACTCATTCATCATCACCATAACTCCTGTAACTCCAGGAATTTGTGCGATGTATTCTAGAGAAATCGGATCGTCGTTACCATAGTGTCTAAATGTCATTTTCATAAGCGTATCTCCTTAATTATGCTAGGTATTTCTTAAGTGTAGCTCTTACACTTCCAGGGCCAGCTGACAATTCTTCGAAATATTTTGTAACTATTTCTGAAAGTCCAACTTCTTCGAGATTTACTCCGAAGATTTTTTCGTTTCTTAGTAGGTCTTTTAGTCCTTCAGTTTCCTTGAATTCTCCGACTTTGATTCCTTCAAGGCTCTCTTTTAGATAGCCCATCATAGGATCGTTTGAAAGCTCGAAGGCTTCTCCTTCATCATTTACTCCTAGAAGATATCTCAACCAACCAGCTAGGGCAAGTGGGATGAACTTAAGGTCAGCTACATCGAGATTCTCATCATTCACATAACCTTTTATAGTCTGTCCAAATCTTACAGGAATCTTTTGTGATGTATCTGTCGCGATTCTTTGTGGTGTATCTGGCATGAACTTGTTTGGGAATCTTACATTGATTACTTCGTCGATGAAGTCTTTTGGATCTATGATTCCAGGATTTACTACGACCTTAAGGCCTTCATCATAACCGATTTTCTTAATTAGCTTAACAAGCTCAGCATCTTCCATCTCTTCTGATATCTTAGTGTGACCTAGGACGCAACCATAAGTTGCAAGCACTGTATGAAGTGGGTTTAGACAGGTTGTAACCTTCATTGTTTCAACCTTATTTACAGTGTCCCTATCTGCCATATATACTCCGCCTTCTTCGAAAGCTGGTCTTCCGTTTGTGAATTTATCTTCTATAACGAGGTACTCTGCTTCCTCTGAGTTTACAAAGCCTGCTATATAGGAGCCTTTCTCTGTTACTACAGTTTCCATTCCACTAAAGCCAAGCTCTTCTAAGTGTTTTTGAACATCTTCTGCAGGTCTTGGTGTGATCTTATCGATCATTGAAAGTGGGAAGGCAATTTTTTCTTCAAGATATTTGATAAATCCTTCTTCGACAAAGCCTTTTTCTAGCCAAGCCTTAGCTATAAGCATAACAGAGTTTTTGACTAAGTCTCCGTTGTGGCTTGCATTATCCATTGATAATAATGTTAGAGCCTTGCCATTTTCCTTATATCTTAGGTTTAGTAAAGCGGTTACAATACTCATAAGGTGCTTACTAGCTTCTGGACCGTTTTCAAGATCTTCACTAACTACTCCCATAAGATTTCCATCTGATCCATAAAGGTTGTAGCCTTTTTCTGTAATAGTAAAGCTCATTAGTTCAAGGTTTGGATTTACGGCAATTTCTTTGATTCTTGTCATATCCTTAAGAGTTAGAGCTTCAACTAGGTTTGCAATTAAGTTTGTATCGAAATTGCCGTCCTTGTGAAGGGTAACTGATAGGGCAAGGTTGTCATATGGTTTGTAGATTTTTTCGATGATTTCCTCATCAAATGTTTCTACAACAGAAATTCCACGATCTTCCTTTCCTGAATTTATTGCATCTTGGTTTACTCTTGCAATAAATCCTCTAAAGATATTACCTGAACCAAAAGCGAGCCATTTTGGATCCTTGATTGATTCTTCTCTAAGTTTTGTAACGTCATAGTTTGGACCCTTGTCCACTTTTTCTAGAATTTGATCTAAATTCTCTAATTTTAGTTCCATAATCTCCTCCATTTTTATTGCTAAAGCTTTCTGTTCCTCTTATACCCTAATTATTTCGCATCTTGTAAAATTTACTGACTTACTAATATTTTTAGTTAATCAAACATTGTTGTAAGCGGTTGCAATTTACTCCAAAAATTTTTCGGAGATTTAAGATGATCACTTTTGTAATCGCTTACAATCTCTATCTGCTATTAATATAACACTTAGTCAAAGGAATGTCAAATAATTTTAGAAAAACTTTTTGAATTCCTTTAAAGACTTATATTTCAAGGGGCTGGTGACAGATGAATAAGTCTTTTGCTTTCTAAAAAACTTAAGGAAGTCTCTCTAGTCTAGGTCTAGTATTAATAATTAAATATACTTATCGCTTTTATGCACCAGTATATTTTTTCTGCTTGAAGCTTTGTTCTATCTAATCAATTCCGACTAGGCTACTCGAGCTGTAAGCTGGTTTTCTCGAGCCTGCGGGCTTGTCCTCTCTTAGCCAGACGGGCTTGTCCTCATTAGCCGGACGAGCTTGTCCTCCAAAAACAATAAAAATTAAGATCCTTAAGCCAGAAGAGCTTGATTTGCCGAGAGGTTTTCGCTTATAAAGGATTATATCTTAAATAACTTCTGAGTGAAAAAACGCAAAATCAAAGGAATTCTCACTTCGATTTTGCGTTTTCTAATCTATTATTTGTTTTCAACCTTCGCTAGAATTACAAAGCCGTATGGACTTAAGCTTAGCTTGTCAGCTATTATTTCTCCCTTTGAGTTTGAAAAGATTATATCTTTTCCCTTTGCTTCCACACTCTTTTCTTCTTCTGAGAAGTTGGCTATAATTTCTACTTTTTTATCATCTAGGATTCTTTCGTAGGCTATTATTTCCTCATAAAAACCTTCTAGAGGCTTGAAATCTCCATAGATTAAGATATCAGAATACTGGCTGTTTTGCCTAAAGTCTATCATTTTTCTGTAGAAGTTTAGGACAGAATCTTTGTCTTTTTTCTCATCCTCCGCATTTAGCTCAGGGTTTTCGTAGGCCATGGCAAGCCAAGGCTTAGTTTCTGAGAATCCTCCGTACTTTTCCCCAGTCCAGGCGAAAGGAACTCTTGGGTTGTCCCTACTTCTGAGGTTAGTGAAGCAGAGTGCTTCCTTCTCGCTAAAGCCTTCCTCAAGCGATCTCTTATAAGAGTCTATTGATTGGATGTCTTGGAAGTCGTCTGGTGATTTTCTTACGAAGTTTTTCATACCGAGCTCTTGGCCTTGGTAGATGTAAGGAGTTCCCCTAAAGAAGAAATATATTCCTCCAAGCATCTTTATAGCATCGATATCCTCGTCCTTTTCCCTTAAAATCTTGCTAGTAGCCCTTGGTTGGTCGTGGTTTTCTATGAAGTTTGCTGACCAGCCGTATTTTTGGATTGACTCTTGACTATCGAAAATTGACTTTCTAAAGTCGCTTACCTTCCAGTCAAGTCTCTTGTACCAAGTTTCCTCAACCACGTCGAAGTTTGCTGGGATAAAGTCAAACACCATGGAAAATACCCCATCATCACCGATGTAGTTTGCATACTTGTCATAAGAAAGACCAGCGGTCTCGCCAACAGTCATCGAATCGTGAATTCTGAAGGTATTATCTGAAAGGATCCTTATGAGATCTTCAACTCCCTCTTGATTTCTACCGAATTTTACGACAGAAACTCTGCCATCAGCCCCATCTGGATCTCCACTTTTGTATGAAGGATCTTTCTTTATGTGATTGATTGCATCCATCCTAAAGGCTGTAATTCCCTTATCAATCCAGAAATTAACAATGTTAATTACTTCTTCTCTAAGCTTAGGGTTTTCCCAATTGAGATCTGGTTGCTCCTTGGCAAAGGAATGAAAGTAATAGGCATCTTCACCATCTATCTTAGTCCAAGTAGATCCACCAAAGATCGATCTCCAATTGTTTGGAAGCTCTTTCCCTTCTTTGATGATATAATAATCCCTGTAAGGACTATCCTTATCAGATATTGCCTCCTTAAACCACTCATGTTCATTAGAGGTGTGGTTTAGGACAAGGTCCATCATAATCTTGATATCTCTTTTTTGGGCCTCCGCTACCAAAAGATCAAAGTCTTCCATACTGCCAAACTCTTCATTGATATCGAAATAATCAGAAATATCATAGCCATTGTCGGCCATTGGGGACTTATAAATTGGGCAAAGCCAAATCATAGTAATGCCCAAGTCCTTTAAGTAATCAAGTTTTTCAACAATTCCCCTAATATCACCTACCCCGTCATTGTCTGAGTCCTTGAAAGACCTAGGATAAATCTGATAAACAATTTCCTTCTGCCACCACTTTTTTTGCATAAAATCTCCTTATCTATTCTTCCTTTGCTCCATTATACTATTTTTTCTTAAAGTAAATACAAAAATCCGAAACTCCCAAGGAATTCCGGATTATCGCTAGTTATTAAAATATACTCATGAAGAAATCGCCTAGTAAAGATGAAATGAGGAAGGTTCCTATGATAACAAAGATTGAAACTATTATTCCTCTCGCTCCAACCTTCTTGAAGGCTCCCCAGTCCTTTCCGATTATGATTCCAGCATAAGCTAAGATTGGGGTTATTATTGCGTTTATGCTTATATTGTCAACACTTTTAACTACAAAATCTGATACAGGTGAAATTGGACTTGCTATTAATATAGCTATAATGGAAATCCATAATACTGCCGATATCTTCTTTGCTGGAACAACATAAGATAAGAAATATCCTACTAGTGTTATTAAAGTAAGAACTATCATTCCTGCAAGAGATCCACCCAAGCTTTCTTCACCCAAAACATTACATATAGTAGAAGATATTATTGTGAACAACAGCGATACTACAAGAGCTGGCATATCTGTTTTAAATTTTTGCATTTATTTATCCTTTCTGAAAAACGATAGTTTTTTGTATAAGAACTCTGTTAGAGGCAATCCCAAGAAAACTCCTAATGGTAGAGCTATTACGCTAGATATCAAATTCGATAGACCAGCAAAGGCTGTCATTTGTGCTTCAAGCTCTGGATAATTTGCAATAAGTGCAGATAGTCCAGCAGTCATCATCGAAGCAGACCCTGCTCCTGTTCCCATAGCAGCTCCGAGAGGTGATACTATATTTAAACTAATAGCAACAGATGAGATTATACTTAAGATAATAGGACCTAATATTGTTCCTATAATGTAAACTGCCATTACTCCTCTAAACTCTGGAGATTCTGCCCCATAATTATCTTGAATAAGACCTACATTTGCCTCCCTACTTAGGGCGTGGCACATACCTATAGATTCTCTTTTTAGTCCAAGAAGGATAGCTATAGGTAAAGCAATAATTATAGTTCCAAGGTTCCCGAAGTTTTGTAGAACTAGGGCAAGACCTGCTTTTTTGATAGCATCAATTTGTCCACCACTTGTAACTCCTAGCTTTGCAATCAATATGGCAAGCATTATCCCCATCATAGCGTTAGCCTGTGGAGCATCTTTTTCTGTAAGAATATTTTTCTTTGTCATATATATGGCAAAAGATATAAGCATAGCCCAAATTAGCGGTGAAAAAACAATAGTAATTCCCTTGATATCAATAGAATTAGCCCCTATCAAAATCGCAATCACCGCAACTACGAGGACAACTAAGTGCATTTTTATTTTGTGTTTTTTATTTGTCTTGTTCATCTAGTCCTCCCTTAGAAAACTCGAAAGCTGTAGCGACAAATGTTGCTACTCCCTTGTAAAATAAAGACTCATCTAAATCAAATTTAGAGTTGTGATTTACATATACCTTGCCGTCCTCTCTTTGGAAAAGATTTGACAAGAACATAAATGATCCTGGAACCTCTTGGAGATAAAAGGCCATATCTTCTGCTCCCATAACTGGTTTATCCATTTCGTAAATGTCATCTTCAAATAATTCTCCAACTACATTTTTTACAAAAGAGTTAAACTTTGGATCGTTATTTAAGACAGGGTAGAATCTTTCATAATTAACCTCAGCACTCGCACCATAGGTATTTGCTATGCAAGATGAAATTTCTTCTACTCTTCTTTCGATAGTATCTCTTACATCTTCACTTAGGGCTCTCGCTGTCCCCATCATATCGACAGTATCTGGGATTATATTTTGTGTAAATCCACCGTCAATCTTACACACAGAAACAACTCCACTATCTACAGGATTTATTTCTCTAGAAATTATCTTTTGTAGACCTAACAAGACTTCTGCTGATACAATTATAGGATCAACTGTGGCTTGAGGACTTGCGCCGTGTCCGCCATGTCCATTTATCCTTATAGAAAACTTGTCCATAGAAGCCATCATTTCATTGTCCTTAAAGGCAATTTTGCCGTGAGGTATATCTGCCAATTGGCCTCCGTGCATACCTATAATATAGTCAACCTTAGGATTTTCTAATACTCCCTCATCTATCATAGGTTTTGCCCCACCAGGGATTTCCTCTCCAGGTTGGAAGATAAATTTGACACTTCCATTTAGTTTGTCCTTATTCTCGTTAATGATCTTTAGAGCTGTCAAGGCTACTGCCATGTGACTATCGTGGCCGCAAGCGTGCATTTGTCCTTCTATTTCAGAGGCAAAATCTAGTCCAGTTTCTTCTGTAATTGGCAAAGCATCCATATCTGCTCTTATGGCAAGACATTTGCCAGGATTTTTCCCTTCGATTAGGGCTGATATTCCATTACCGTTTACATATTCCTTGTAATCGATTCCAAATTCAGTGAGTTTGTCCTTGATGTATTTTGATGTCTTTGGAAGATCCAATTCAAGCTCAGGTATCTTGTGAAGGTCTCTTCTCATTTTGATACATACATCTTCATTGGCTTTTGCTAGTTGTTTGTAGTCCATAATTTTCCTTTCTATTTTTAAAATTTTCATATGTATATAAATATTACATTTATATGTCTTTATTATGACTCAAAATCATTATATAATAAGAAAACGTATTCGTCAACTAAAATTTAATTATGTGATATAATATTTAATATGAAAATATTACTGATAGGGACCATTGAGTCCATTAATAAAATAGAATCAATTATAAAAATATACAAACTAGAATTTATGAGAGTTATAATAGACGATACGGACTCTCTCGCTGATGTCCTTGGTCCACTGCCAAATGACATTGATGGTATCTTTGCAAGTGGTGTTGGAGTATTTAACCAACTAATCCATTCTTATGATATTGATGTTCCAATATTTTATGCCAAAAGAGGAGCAACAAGCTTTAGCAAATGCCTGATTAAAAACTACGAGAATGTTAAAAATTACAAAAGTCCATCTTTTGATTGTCTGGATAAGAAATTGCTAGATTCCCTAATTTACGATTATGATATAAGTGTAGATGATTATAAGATAATTAAATATAACTCAACCTATGGAGAAAATGCTTATCTATTAAACCACATCGACCTATATAAAAAGGGCAAGGTAGATTGTGTATTTACTGCCTACGGCTACACTTACAATGTCTTAAAAGATATGGGAATCCCAGTTTTTAGGCTAGAGGCAACCAAAACTGATATAGAAGAGGATTTCGAGAAATTAATTACAAGGATCAATATCAAAGATACAGAAGATAAATCTTTTCTAATTCACAATTTTCATATGGACTTCAAAGACCCATATCTAAGGAGTTTGATAGATGATTATGCTTCTGTCTTTGAGGGGCTGGTCTTAGACCAAGATGGTGAAGTTTTAGTCATATCTAACAGGGGAATTAGTTTTAGTGAATTAGAAGAAAATATCGAAATTTTTAATAAGAAAAATATCAAGCTAAAACTTACTCTAGCAAGCGGCAATACCATAAAAGAAGGTATAGATAACTCCATGTATGCGAGAAAATTCTTAGATTCTAGAAAATCTGTCGTCATCTACGATGGAAAAAACATCAAGTTCTTGGCTCCTAACAAATCATTTTCTACTTATGATATAGATAATGACCACTTGTATGAAATATCCAGATCTTGTGGGATTTCCCTAGAATATATACAAAAAATAACCCTATATACTAAAAATAAAAAGACATCCACTATTAGCAGCAGTCAACTATCTGATATCCTTAAAATAACTAGAAGAACTGCCAATAGAATTATGAATAAACTCATCGAAAACAAATATGCCAAAGAACTTTATATAAAAGATGGCAATAAGGGAAGACCAACCAAGGCTATAGAAATTATATTTTGATTATAAAAGCTCCAAAATCCATATAGTGATTTTGAAGCTTTTTTCTTTGTTATTTTACTATAACTGCAATACCGTCTGGTATAACTGTAACTGTGCTCTCTTTACCCATTAGCTCATCTGCTTTTTTCATCGCTTCATCTAGGGTTTTGACAGGGATGAAGTGGAAGTCTTCTAGGATTTTAGAATCGTAATCTGATACGTATATTACTGCCTTTGCCTTTAGGAGAATCCTACATAGGATTTGTGATTCCCATTGGTCTGGGATTGTTTCAATTTTTGGTGTATCTAGGAAACCTTTGTATAGCTTTTCTATGTCTCTTTCTTCTAGGAAGGCATTGTGGAAGGCATCTCCTCCAGTACCATCTCCTGATTCAGAGCAAACTATAATTACTCCGTCATCCTTCAAGGTAGCTTCTGCCGCTGTCATTGACTTAACTGTTTGGTAGATGTTTTGGTCGAGTGGGTAGCCACCATTTGATGTTATGGCTATGTCCGCTTCTTTTCTCTCAACTCCTGCCTTATCCTTTAGCCAATTTGTTCCAGCTTCGTGAGCCTTCTCGAGATCTCCTGCTACTGCGTGGATTACTTTCTTTTCTGAGTTAATTACAACATTAACTACATAGCAAAGACCTAGGGCTCTTGCTGCTGCAACCATGTCCTTGTGGATTGGGTTGTTTTCGAGATTTCCTGTTCTTGAGTATTGGCTGTCGATAAATTCTGAGTTGTGATTGTACATTACAGTCTTTCTAGAACAGCATCCAGGGAAAACTGACTTTCTTCCTCCAGAAAATCCTGCAAAGAAGTGTGGTTCGATAAATCCTTCTGCTACTAGAAGGTCTGCTTCTGCAGCTATTTTATTTACGACAATATCCCCACCTGAAGGAAGCTTTTCGTCTAAAGTTACGAGCATTTCTTCATCATCGCAATCGTGGATGTAGATTTTTTCATTGTTGAAGATCTCTTCGCCGAGTTTAAATACTAATTCGTCCTTGCTAGAATTTCTGTGGCAGCCTGTAGCTACTAGGAGGGTTATGTCCGCATCTGGGTTTCCCTCTCTGATTTCAGCAAGCATTAGTGGAAGTATGTATTTGCTTGGAACTGGTCTTGTGTGATCGCTTATGAGGATGACAACCTTATCCTTACCGACAGCAAGCTCTTTTAGTTTCTTTGATTCGATTGGGTTTGCCATAGCATTTTTTACAATTGTAAGTTGGTCCTCTTCTGGGTGATATTCTTCTAGATGTGATGTCAAGATCCCTTGGATTCTTGAATCGTCAATTTCTGTTTCTTGGAATGTTTTGCCATAAGGTAATTTGATTTTCATAAAAACTCCTTTTGTTTGCTTCTCTTCATGAAAAGCTTTTCTTTTATTATATATAATTAGGACTCGATATGCAAATTTTTTATCAAGTCCCCTGTGTCATATTAAACTTATAAGAAGATAGATGGCTCCTGATGCAAGCATTAGTTTAATTGGATCTATATCCTTTTTGAGCATCAATATTAAGGTAAGTAGGAAAAGCCCTAGCATCTTATAGTCTAGATTCATTAAGGCAATTGTTCTTGTATCAAACAAAGCCGTCATCAATATATCTACACCAGCTATCAAAATCATTGAAATTATGGCAGGTCTTAAGAAATATAAGACATTGGAAATCGAATCTAGGTCCTTGTATTTTTTGTAAAAATAAGCCAAAATTCCAACAATTATCGCCGAAGGCGTCACACAACCCAAAGTTGCTACAAGTCCTCCTGGAAGCCCCGCCACTCTAACTCCAACGAAGGTCGCAGAGTTTATAGCGATTGGTCCCGGGGTCATCTGGCTTATGGTGATAAGGTCGTTAAACTCCGAAAGACTAAGCCAAGAATTTGCCCCAACAACTTCCTGCTCGATTATAGGAAGGGCAGCGTAGCCTCCTCCGAAGGAGAAAAGTCCTATCTTAAAAAAGGTCAAATATAAGTTAAGAAGCACGGCTTTCTCCTTTCTTCTTCCATGAATAGATAAGGCCCACCAAAATCAAAGCTAGGATGATATAGACAATATTAATTTTAAAGAAAAATCCTGCCACAAAACTTAGAACCATAACTGCAAGGAGAGTTTTCGACTTAAGTTTTACGAGATCCTTAGTCATATCTATAACTACCTTAAATATAAGGGCGGCGACTCCTGCCTGCATCCCCTTAAGAAAGGTCGCTATAAATTTATTAGCTATAAAGGCCTTGTAGAAAACAGAAATCGTAGAAATTATAATAAGGGGTGGGATAATAGTCGCAAGGATCGCAACAAGCATGCCAGAAAGACCAAATGTCTCATAGCCTACAACGACAGCCGCATTTACAGCGACAGCTCCTGGAGCTGATTGGGCAATAGCAGTCATATCTAGCATATCGTCCTTATCTAGCCATCCTAGCTTGTCTACAAAGGTATCCTTCATCAGGGAAATAATCACGTAACCTCCGCCGAAGGTAAAGGCGGAAAGATACAAGGTGGACTTAAAGAGTTGCCACAAACTTTTCTTATCTTCCATAACTCCTCTTTTCTTTCTCTCTAGCTATATTCTACCGACTACACCCATCATCTTCTAATCTTTGACTTTAATCTTCATAGACCTAAGTCTAATTCTACTAATGTTTCTTACATCGCCTATAATTTTGATAAATGTTGCAGAAAATTTCTCGAAGGTAAAAGTGGTCTTATATGAATCTTTTGCTATTCTTTTAACCTTAATTTCCTTAAAGCTTTCTTCATTCTCACTTTCTCCTATGAAAAATCTAAGATTAGAATAGGCTCCCGCAGGATATATTTCGATTTCTCCAAAAATCTGCTGGGTATCGTAGGAAAAATAAATCTCATCATCACTCACTCTTTTTTCTAGAACGAAATCCTCTATATAGGCATCTTTCCTGTAAGTTTCTACTAGTTTTCTTACAGTGACAGAAGATTTATAATCTTCCCCACAAAGATTAAGCCTTGCTCTAATTCTTACAAATTCATTTTTCCTAAAACTCTCCTCATCAAAATCTTCATAGCTTATATTCTTACCATGATAATAGATTTGCCCATCCTCATCTACTAGGGGCAGAGATTTAGGAAAGATTGGGGGCTCTTCTTCAAAAACTCCCATTTCGTAATCCATTAGCTCCGTATCTTCCTTTATATCTAAGACGTAGAGGTTGACCAGTCCCTTATCAAAATCTCCAACATAAATCCTATTATAGTCGGCCTTTTCTGTAATCTTCCAAGAAATTTTCTTATTATCTTTAAGGATAATATCTTTGGGAGACGAGTTAATCAGGTACTTATCATAAACTAGGCTCTCTCTTTTGTCAAAGTCCCCATGAACTGGGATAGAAATCTCAGCTTCCCTTAAATTTGGACCAAATGCTTTTAGCTTAAGAGGACCAGGACCTTCAGCCTTGACTATGGCAAGGAGCCTTCCCCCGTAGGCCTTTTTCTTATTAGTCTTAAAGGGCTCAAGGTCAGTCTGAAGACCTGAATCTAAGGCTAAAAGGCTCGCGTTTTCCGATACTTCTACAGATATTTCATCCGATGCCCAGCTTTTGATATTAGAATCTTCATCTACAAGATCTATGCTAATAAAGTTAAGCCCCTCTCGGTCTTCTCCCATAGAAGGATAAAAGGCTTCTAGTCTTATAAAAGTATCTTTAGAAGGGGTTTTAATCTTAGATCTTCCCTTAGTTTTTCTTATAAGATGACCATTTTTATCAAAGGAGATGGCAGATATCTCTTGTATCATATAACCATAGTCATTCTATGGAAAAAACAATGGAATACTATACATTAAAAATAGTGTTGTGGAATGTGTGAGATCTCTATAGCTTTGACTATTTCGTGGAGACTACGACCACATAACTATGTTTTTTTGTTAATTAGTTAGATATCGCCAGACGATTTATTGTACAAGGATACGAGACATAACTTATGTGGAAGCACGACAATAATTTTAAAGGAGTTTTCTATGATCTATTTGGGTATTGATGTTTCTAAGTTTAAGCATAATTGTTATCTTACTGATGAGGATAATTTCGATAAAGGGTGTCATTTTGAAATCAAGAATTCAAGAGAAGGTTTTGAGTATTTACTGAAAAAACTTTCTAATTTTGATAAGGATAAAATTAGAATAGGATTAGAATCTACCGGTCACTATCATCTCAATCTTTCAAGATTTCTACTAGATTTGAATTTTAACATTCATTTCTTTAACCCTTATCAAACTAGTCTTTACAGAAAGGCTGATAGTTTTAGAAATACAAAAACCGATAAGGTTGATGCTTTCTTCATTACAAAGCTTCTAAGAGCTACTGATTCTAATCCTATTCATAATGAATTGTATCATAATTACGAACTTAAGTCACTAACTAGGTACAAATCTTCTTTAAAAAATGATAGGGTTAAGTTAAAAAATACTATTGTAGGTCACTTAGATCTATTATTTCCTGAACTATGTGAAGTATGCAATGATGTATTTTGTAAGTATATATTAGAGGTATTAAAAGAATATCCATCAGCAGATAAGATTGCTAAGGCAAACTTAACAAGGTTAAGCAACGTAATTAAAAAAGCTTCTAAAGGAAGTCATTCAAAAGAAAAGGCAATAGAGATTAGGAATGCTGCAAGAAGGTCAATAGGGATTGATTCATCTGCTGTATCTTTTAGATTAGTTCAAGATATTAAATCCTTTGAATTCTTATGTAAACAAATCAAAGAAGTTAATAAGGAAATTAAGCCTCTCTTAGATTGTTTAGATAGTCCAATAATGAGTATACCTGGTGTAGGAATAGAGATAGGCCCTAGTCTAATAGCTGAGATTGGAAACATAGAAAACTTTGAAAATCCAAGTAAACTATTAGCCTATGCAGGACTAGATCCATCAATTAGTCAATCAGGAACAATGTATTCAAACTATAGTAGTATGAGTAAAAGAGGTAGTTCATACTTAAGGGATGCTCTATTCCTAGCAGCCTTTCTAATATGTCAAAACGAAGAAACATTTAGACAATATTATGAGAAAAAGAAAAACGAAGGTAAACACCATTACGTAGCCTTGACACACGTAGCTAGGAAATTAACTAGAGTAATATTTCATCTTCTAAATACAAATCAGAAATTTGTAAGCCAAACACCCTAAAAAGGTATGAAATTTAAAGAAAATTTTAAGCTATCAAAACGATAGCTTATTTGTCATGCCAACAATTCGTTATCTAACCTAACGGAAGTCAATTCTTGCTGAATAAATTAAGTTTTTATTCAACTTTTCATGAATTTAAATTTATTAATTTTTTTAATTTTCGACTTGACTTCCGATAGTTAGTCTCCCTTCTCATAGGGCATATGCCATGTCATGTAAAGAGATTTTGGACCTTCTTCTCCCTTGACCTTTTTGTAGCTAAAACCCGCCTCTGTCCTAACTTCCTCCATATATTTCTTTCCCAAAGATATACTCTTACCCTCTTCATCAGTAAATATAAGCTCAATAGAATTGGCATTGGTGTAGACAACAATCGGCACATTTTCTGCCAAAGCTCCTAGGTCTTTCTCGCTCCAAGAAGGAAGGATGTGAGTCGTTGTATCCTTCTCATTCCACAAAGCCCTGTATAGATAATAGGAGTCTTTGGGAAATCCTGCCGTATCGACTATGCCAAAAAAGGAAGATCTAGGAGCAGGAAATCCATAGGTCGCTCCTCTTTCGATGCAATTGTAGGGAGTTGGCTCGCCTAGATAATCAAAGCCCGTCCACACAGCTTCTCCCATTACAAAGTCACGATTAATCACATCAAACCAGGCTTCTGCCGCAAGATTTCCCCAGGCAACTTTTGATTCATCATAGGAAGTAAGGCGCATATCATCTCTTAAATCATCTCCCAGCCTATCGTAGCAAGCCCTGGAGTTAACAGAAGAAGCAGATTCCGCTTGCCAAAGAATCCAATTTGGATGGTCTTTATGAATTTTATCATATTTATCCCCATCACAATAGTTAAGGCCGACAAGGCCCTTGGATTTTGTAATTTCTTCTTCGATTTCAACTAAATTTGGGTCGTAGCCATCTCTTAGGTAATTATCTCCTATGGTTAGAAATCTCTTCTGATCAATCTCTCTTGCCCATTCGATCAAATCTCTAGCAAGACCTGGATATTCTTTGCTTCTAGTCTGATTAGTTCCACACAAAAGTTCATTGCCCAAGGAATAGACTATGATTGAGGGCGCGTTATAATCCCTTCTTAGGGTCTCCTTTAGGTCAAATTCCACCCAAGTCATATTACAAGTCGCATTTATTAGCTGACTTTCCCCAACTTTCTGGGCGAAATGTCTGGAATAATCATTGTAATTATTGTTCTTATCCAAAATCCACCCGTCGAATATTTCTTCTATAAGGAGGATGCCTTCCTTGTTTGCTATATCTATTAACTTCTTTGAGCCTGGATTGTGGGTGATTCTTATTGCATTTGCTCCCATATCCTTCATAAGCTGGACTTGCCTAAGGATTGCCCTATAATAATCGGCCGCCCCAAGAGACCCCTGGTCGTGGTGGAGACAAACTGCCTTTATCTTTATAGGCTCTCCATTTAGGAAAAATCCCCTAGAAGCAGCGGCAGTAAAATATCTAAAACCATAATTGGTCGTAACCTTGTCAATTATTTTTCCCTGGCATTTTATAAGAGATTCTATCCTGTAAAGCTCGGGATCATCTACACTCCAAAGTATCGGGTAGGAAATAGGGAATCTATCTTTGACTTCTCTTTCTACCATAGCTTTTATGATAAATCCTTCGGATTCAAAACTTTCAACTAACTTATCTTTATAGAAAAGCTTATGTTCAAAGGTAATTTCTTCATCAGAGTTACTCTTATTTGAAATGAAAGATTTTATTTCTAGATCAATTTCTCCCTTTTTATCTTCTAGTCCATAATCATCAATCCTTACTTCATCAAAAGAAATATCATCCGTAAGAATAAGATCTACGTCCCTATAGATTCCAGAACCCGAATACCAACGGCTAGTAGGGATTGGGTTATCCACTTTGATAGCCAAAATATTTTCCCTATCATGATAAAGGAAATCCGTAATATCTATTAGAAAGGGACTGTATCCATGGTGGTGACAAGCTAACTTATTTCCATTTAGGAAAATCTCAGCATCACAGTAAATTCCATCAAAGGAAAGTTTCGCTCTCTTTTTATCTTCTATAGTGAAGCTTTTCCTATAAAGTCCCACTCCACCGAGCTTATAGGCAGATTGGGCTTCGCCCGCCTTAGAATAGGCCCTTCCTATCGAGTAATCATGGGGTAGGTCTATATAATCCCAAGAGGAATCATCGAAGAAGTTCTTGTAAAATCCTGGAATATCTCCCAGAGTAAATTTCCAAGACTTATTAAAATTAATTTTCCTCTTATTAGTGTCAATTTTTTCTATATAATATTTACTTTTCATAATCTCCCCTCTCAGGAAGTATATTCAAGCTAAAGACTATCTCCCTAGCCCTGATAAGGTCCTCGTGGCTTATCCTCTTACTTTCTAGGATTTTTCCGTCTACTTTGATATCTTTGACGAAATTTTTGTGAGGATAATTTTCGCTAGTCCTGATTTCTATTGTATTTCCTGAAGAAAGTTTCACCTTCATTTTATCAAAAAGGCTTATGCCCAGCTCATAAAACCCACTTGCTGGAGCGATTGGATAGATTCCCATAACAGAAAAAATAAACCAAGATGCCATGGATCCATTATCCTCATCTCCAGGAAATCCCCTAAAATTATAGGAAAAATAATCTCTCATTAAAGTCTTAACTATAAGCTCACTCTTCCAATACTTTCCGACTAAATTGTATAGGTAAGGAAGGTGGAAGGAAGGTTGGTTGGAGATGGCAAATTGTCCGAAATGGGCATCATGCATCTCGCTCATTTCATGGATATCATAACCATAAGATCCTACATGATAGCTAGAATCGGCATTTATCATCTGATCAAGTCTTTCTTCAAACTTATCCTCTCCGCCAAAAAGCTCAATCAATCTAGGGAAGTCATGGTAGCAATTGTAGGAATTCTGGAAGGCTGAGCCTTCTGTGTAGGGCGAACCCCAAGAAAGCGGATCGAAGTCTTCTACAAACTTACCTTCTCTATTCTTTGCCCTAAGAAACTTAGTTTCGTAATCAAAGAGCTTCTCCCAATTTCTGGAGTATGAGTAGTACTTTTCTGCCAAATCTTCCTTGCCACAAAGCTCTGCGACCCTTCCTATAGAAAAATCCGCCAGGCTATTATCTAGAGTCTGATTAACAGATTCGTTGAAATCCGATGGAACATAACCCAGCTTCCTATAAGTTTTAGCCTTGAAACGACCATATCTATCATCTTCAGCTTCCTTTTCAGCTGCATCCAGCAAGGCTTTTAGGAAAATTCCCTTCTTATCGATAGCAATTCCCTTAGTAAGGGCATCAGCAATCACATTTTCAACCAAGGTTCCTGGCATAAGCCCCCTCTCATCTGGTGAAAGCCACTTTGGAAGATAGCCAGTATCACGGTAGAAGTTCAGTATTCCTTCTAGAATATCAGACAGGTCGTCTTTTGCTACTAGACTAAGGAGGGGAAAGAGGGTCTTCTGTCCATCCCAAAAGCCAATATTTGTATAAAACTTTCCCCTTTTTACTGATTTAGAATGGGTATCGTAATAGATATCCTGTTTTCCCTTATCTTGCTCAAAGAATTTCATAGGAAATAGGAAGGCTCTGTAGACTGCATGGTAGAAAAACTTGATCTTGTCTATCTTCTTGTAAGGGGTAAATTTTTGGAAATTATCCTCGTAGTCGGTGTCTTCTATTTGAAAGATATCCAAATATTTATCCCAAGCCTTTTTAGATTCTTCGATAATAATTTCAAGATCATCAGGGATTTTCTCATAATTATATCTCACTTGATCAGTTGAGATGAAAGACGTTGCAAACTTAAGAAAAAGATCCTCACTACTTGTCTTTACATAGTAGCATCCTTTCTCGAAAGAAAACTCAAATTCATTTGATAGACCAATCCTGATATACATCTTAAGATTCTTATCCTCAAAAGTTGCGTAATTACTTACAAAGCCTTCTAGGAAGTCTCCAACCTTCTCTAATCTTAGACCCTTGGCAAATATCTTAAAAGAAGAGTTTCCACAAGACTTGATCACTCCTCCCAAATCCATCATAGAAACTAGGATGCTTGTCCCACTCTTGTAAGAAATTTTAAGAAAATTCGGTCTAAATATTGATTTTTCTATGTCATAGCTTATATTTTCATTATCAGTGAAGGGGAGGATATTGATATAGGAAAAATCTCCCATCCAAGGACTAGGCTGATGGCTTATACGAAAGGCAAGGAGATCTTCATCTTCTGGATGAAAGAAGAAACTTCCATCGTCTCGAGTCTCCAATGTAAGATAATTGTTTCCATGGGGCAGCCCACACAAGGGAAGGGTGTTGCCACTAGAGAAGTCTCTCACAGAAGCTGTCCCTATCCTAGTATCCGTGTATCTTATATCTTTTAATATTTCATCAATAATTTTCATAGCATCCCTCTTCAATTATCTTGCTGTATTTATAAATCAATCTTGAAATCAATTCTACTTCTCCTAATACTTTCTCTAGCTCATCTTTGCTAGAAACTCTTGCTCCATATTCATTTTCGAAGGAAGTCTTTGCCCTTAATCGAGGCATCTCTTTTTCAAATTGCTCCAAGATATTTCCCGTCAATGTCCTTCTGATAAATACTATTTTCTCTACCATCATAAGACCAAGCCTCATTCCTTCAAAGCTTAGGCTGGGGCTAGGTTTATTTTCCCTCTTGTCCTTAGACGGATATATGAGAAAGGAGTCCCTGCTTTCCCAAAGAAAGAAGCTCGTATCTATCCTAGGATCTTCAACCCAGGCGTCAAGAGCCCATCTTAAGAATCCATCGAAGCCATTTAGATAGGAAAAAAGAATAAGCCAAGTCGCCTCAAAAGGCTCTGAGTAAAGGAAAGTATTGGGAAATACCCCTGTACAAGTATAAAGACTTGTAAAAAGCCCCCTCCTTCTCCTAGCTCTAACATAAACTAGGCAGTATTCATCTACGCTAGATAAGATAAAGGAAATATCTTCTATCCTATCGTAAAGGTCAATATTTTCCTTATCAAAAGAAGTCTGATAGGCAATTTTTAAAGATTTCCCATCTTTATTTTTAAAGTTTGAAAGAAAAGCTAAAGCATCTCTTACATCACTTTCTTCTCTCTCATCAATTCCTATATAAGTCTCATCAAAATATCCCAACCCATCCAGATGATCTATGAAATCCGGCAAAAACATCTGCCAAAAACCCTTATCATTTTTATCAGCACCCCAACTTATGAGAGAAAAGGCATAGATTTTATCAAGCATATCAAGACTTTCGCCAAGACCAAGGAAGCTATCAAAATAGGAATAATCAAATTCAATTCTACCATCTTTAAGAATTTTTCTAACCATAGAAGGACTATCATCAAAGGTCTGGTGATTCCAGGGCTCATCTACTATAGTCGTAGTAAGAGTCTTTCCAGAAAGGGCCTTATACAAGAAGAGATGTTCCCTCAAGATATCCAAATGCCTTTTCCTAAACAAATCTTTCTCAGAAAGCTCGTAGATTCTGTAAGAAGAAAATGGATATTGCCAAAGATTCATATCAAAAGAGGATTCCTCCCTACAAAGGTCAAAAAGCCAAATTCTAAGATCTAATTCAAAAAAAGAGTCTCCATAACAAATATTAAGCTTTCCCTTATAAAGACCTGGACTTGCATTTTGGGGGAAATTTACATAATAGAAAAACCTAAGCGAAGAGTGGGCACTTATGTCTCCAGAGGATTTATAGTCTATGATATCATCGATTTCTATCTTTGGGAAATCTGGAATATAATCCCTATCATATCCTCTTCCGATGTGGCCCCTTGCCTTTGTGGCAATCCTTATAGAAATAGAAACCGAAGGGATATAGCTTTCGAAAGATCTTAGAGAAGAAGGCTCGATCTTGACAAATAAATTATCAGACGAAACATTCTCTATAAGAAAAGAAGTAGAAAACAAATCTCCCCTATAAGCATAATTTATATTTTCATAAACAAAGTCTCCCCTAATATAGGGACTTATCTCAAAAACTCTAATCTTACAATTCCCCATAAATTCCTCCCATGTAACTACTATTCTAGCAGAGAAAAGGTTTTTTTGTAAAGAAAAAAAGATGCGCCAGTTAAGACGCACCTTACATATTGTCTAGATTATTTAAAAAATCTCTCGTTAATTTTCTCTTTGATAGCATCTACGCTAAAGCCGAGTTCTTCTTGGACCAAGTCTCCCTTGCCTGAGATTCCGAATCTGTCTATTCCTATATTTAGTCCACAAGCTCCTGTCCATTCTGCCCATCCGAATGTTGTTCCCATTTCGATTGAGACTTTCTTTACTCCCTTTGGAAGGATTTCTTTCTTGTAAGAATCATCTTGGGCTCTGAATAGTTCCATTGAAGGCATTGATACTACTCTAATATTTTTGCCCTCTTCTTCAAGGGCCTTGGCTGTTTCGAGGGCTAGGGCTACTTCTGATCCTGTAGCTATTAATACTAGGTCTGGGTTTTCTGCATCTTTTATGATGTAGGCTCCCTTGTCTATATTATCAAGATCTTCTGTCTCTTTGAGATTTGGAACATTTTGACGAGTTAGGGCTATTACTACAGGCTTATCTTTGCTCTCTAGAGCAACTTTCCAAGCAAGTCTTGTCTCGTTAGCGTCTGCTGGTCTTAGGACAATTGTATTTGGAATTGCCCTAAGCATAGCGAGTTGCTCGATTGGCTCATGAGTTGGGCCATCTTCTCCGACAGCTACCGAATCGTGAGTCATTGCGTATGTTAGAGGAAGTCCTGATAGGGCTGATAGTCTAACAGCCGCTTTTAGGTAGTCTGCAAATACGAAGAAGGTTGATACATGGTGGAAGCTTCCTCCATGGGCCATGATCCCATTTCCTATAGCAGCCATGGCAAATTCTCTTACTCCGTACCAGATATTTCTTCCTTCTGGGCTTTCGTCTCTGAAGGCCTTGGAGTCTTTGATGTTTGTCTTATTTGATGAGAAGAGGTCTGCTGATCCACCCCAGAAGTTTCTTGTAACTTTCGCGAGGTCTTGGATGATTTCTCCACCAGATGCTCTTGTTGCAAGAGCTTTCATTGATGAGTCGTATTTTTTAACTTCATCCATGAAGTTTTCTGGAAGCTCTCTGTTAATTCCTGCCATAAGTTCCTTGTAGTCTTCTGGATATTTTTCTTGGTAGGATTTTAAGTCTTCCTCCCATTTATTATTTGCTTCTTTTCCCTTAGCTCCTACCCCATTTTTGAAAGTTTCGTAGACTTCTTCAGGGATTTCAAAGTCTTTGTAGTCCCAAGCGTAAACTTTCTTGGCAGCTGTGAAATCATCTGCCCCTATTGGAGCTCCGTGAACCTTGTTAGTTCCAGCATTTGCTGAACCATAACCTATTACAGTCTTAACTTCTATTAAGGTTGGTCCGTCTGTATTTTCCTTTGCCTTAATGATAGAGTCATAGATTGCTTCTAGATCATTTCCATCTTCTACCCTTAGGTAGTTCCAGCCTTGTGCCTTAACTCTAGCTTCTACATTTTCAGAGAAGGATGTATTAAGGTCTCCATCAAGACAAATATCGTTTGAATCATAAAGAACGATTAGCTTATCAAGCTTAAGATGGCCCGCAAGAGACATAGACTCATAGGATACTCCCTCCATTAGGTCTCCATCTCCACACAAAGCATAGGTGTAGTGGTCGATTATCTTAGAATCTTTTTTGTTGTAGAGGGCTGCCATATGCTTTTCAGCAATCGCCATTCCTACAGCTTGGGCTATACCTTGGCCCAAAGGGCCTGTTGTAACCTCAACTCCTTCGGTATGACCATATTCAGGATGGCCTGGGGTTAAGGAGCCTATTTGTCTAAATTCCTTAAGTTCATCCATGGAAAGCTTGTAGCCTAAAAGATGAAGTAGGGAATAAAGCATAGATGAACCGTGACCTGCTGATAAGATAAATCTATCCCTATCGAACCAGCTCGCATTTTCTGGATTTGCCTTAAGAATCTTGTTATACAAAACATAAGCCATAGGAGCTGCTCCCATTGGAAGACCTGGGTGTCCACTGTTGGCCTTTTCTATTTGAGCTATGGACAAAGCTCTTATAGCATTAACTGCTAACCTATCATTATTATTAAACATTTGCTCTCCTTTATAATTCTTTCTATCTTATACTTTACTATAAATTCTCACAATTTTTAGAAATATAAAAGGTCTTTATGGAAAAGCTTTCAATCATTAGGAAAGCTTCCTCTACTCCAATCTCCTACCTATTCTCAAAGGCCTCCCAATCTTTCTTGA